>Ga0182741_1000756_pt1 | contig 45832 bp, 45 predicted proteins | sample eDN5th37CBELigOP_FD_128874 | JGI IMG/M metagenome (GOLD analysis project Ga0182741, IMG submission 128874) | Enriched Organic Plus compost microbial communities from Emeryville, California, USA - eDNA 5th pass 37_C BE-Lig OP (version 2) (version 2) ... | reverse complement strand
TGAACCGGCGGCCGTGTGCCGAAAATCGCGCTGCCGACCCGCACGTGGGTGGCGCCGAACGCGATCGCGGTGGCGAAATCCGCGCTCATGCCCATCGACAGCCGGTCGAGCCCGTTGCGCTTGGCGATCTGCGCCAGCAGCGCGAAATGCGGCCCCGGCGCCTCCTCCACCGGGGGAATGCACATCAGCCCCTGCACCGGAAGGCCGTAGTCGCGCCGGCAGGCGTCGATGAAGTCGTCGGCCGCCTCCGGCAGAACGCCGGCCTTCTGCGGCTCCGCGCCGGTATTGACCTGCACGAACAGGTCCGGTGCCCGCCCGCGCTTCTCGATCTCCTTGGCAAGCGCCGCAGCCAGGCTCGGCCGGTCGAGCGCATGGATGGCGTCGAACAACTCCACCGCGTCCTTGACCTTGTTGGTCTGCAGCGGCCCGATCAGGTGCAGGACGAGGTCCGGATGCGCCGCCTTCAGGGCCGGCCATTTGCCTTTGGCCTCCTGCACCCGGTTTTCGCCGAACACCCGCTGCCCGGCCGCGATCGCCGGCCGGATCGCGTCCGCATCGAAGGTCTTCGACACCGCCACCAGCGTCACCGTCGCCGGGTCGCGGTTGGCCTCCCGGCAGGCTTGCGCGATCGCGGCCTTCACGGCGGCGAGGCGGTCGGCGGCGTTCTCTCGTTCGGTCATGGCGCCCTCGTTTCCGGCGCCTCACATTGGCCAAGAACCGCCGCGGATCAAGGCCCGGCCGTTGACCGGCCTCGCCTTTCATGCCCTATGTCGGGCCGGCAAATCCGTCTCGACTCGCGAGACATTCACGGAATCCGGCGACGTTCATGAGCACCGAGCGCTACAACGCCCGCGAGGCGGAGCCGCGCTGGCAGAAGATTTGGGACCAACGCGGAATCTTCGCCACGCGCAACGACGACCCGCGCCCGAAATACTACGTCCTCGAGATGTTCCCCTATCCGTCGGGGCGCATCCATATGGGCCACGTGCGCAACTACACGATGGGCGACGTGGTCGCGCGCTACAAGCGCGCCAAGGGCTTCGCGGTGCTGCATCCGATGGGCTGGGACGCGTTCGGCATGCCGGCCGAAAACGCGGCCATGGCCAACAAGGTCCACCCCAAGTCCTGGACCTACGACAACATCGCCGCCATGAAGGCGCAGCTCAAGTCGATGGGTCTGTCGCTCGACTGGGCGCGCGAGATCGCCACCTGCGATCCGTCCTACTACAAGCATCAGCAGCGCATGTTCCTCGACTTCCTGCGCGCCGGCCTGGTCGAGCGCAAGCAGTCGAAGGTGAACTGGGACCCGGTCGATCAGACCGTGCTCGCCAACGAGCAGGTGATCGACGGCCGCGGCTGGCGCTCCGGCGCGCTGGTGGAGCAGCGCGAGCTGACGCAATGGTTCTTCAAGATCACCAAGTTCTCCGAGGAGCTGCTCGCGGCCATCGACACGCTCGACCGCTGGCCCGAGAAGGTCCGGCTGATGCAGAAGAACTGGATCGGCCGGTCGGAAGGCCTGCTGGTCCGCTTCTCTCTCGACCCGACGACCACGCCCGGCGGCGAGAGCGAGCTGGAGATCTTCACCACGCGCCCCGACACGCTGTTCGGCGCCAAGTTCATGGCGGTCGCGCCGGACCATCCGCTCGCGCGCGCCGCCGCGGCGAAGGATCCGGCACTTGCCGAGTTCATCGCCGAGTGCAAGCGCACCGGCACGTCGGAAGCGGTCATCGAGACCGCTGAGAAGAAGGGCTACGACACCGGCATCCGCGCCGTCCATCCGTTCGATGCGAGCTGGACGCTGCCGGTCTATGTCGCCAACTTCATCCTGATGGAATACGGCACCGGCGCCATTTTCGGCTGCCCCGCGCATGATCAGCGCGACCTCGACTTCGTCAACAAGTACGGGCTCGGCAACACGCCGGTCGTGTGCCCCCCGGATCAGGACCCGGCGACCTTCGTCATCACCGACACCGCCTATGACGGCGACGGCCGGCTGATCAATTCGCGCTTCCTCGACGGCATGACGATCGCGGAAGCGAAGGAGGAAGTCGCGCGCCGGCTCGAGCGCGAGGCCCGCGGCAATCGCCCGGTGGGTCAGCGGCAGATCAATTACCGCCTGCGCGACTGGGGCATTTCGCGCCAGCGCTACTGGGGCTGCCCGATCCCCGTCATTCATTGCGACGCCTGCGGCGTCGTCCCGGTTCCGGTTGCGGATTTGCCGGTCGTGCTGCCCGAAGACATCGATTTCGATCGTCCCGGCAATCCGCTCGACCGCCATCCGACCTGGAAGCACGTATCGTGCCCGCAATGCGGCAAACCGGCGCGGCGCGAAACCGACACGATGGACACGTTCGTCGATTCGTCCTGGTACTTCGCGCGCTTCACCGATCCGGACAATGCCGACGCACCGACCGACCGCGCCATCGCCGATTCTTGGATGCCGGTGGACCAATATATCGGCGGCATCGAACACGCGATCCTGCACCTGCTCTATTCGCGCTTCTTCGCGCGCGCGATGAAAGCGACCGGCCATATCGGCGTCGAGGAGCCCTTCGCCGGCCTGTTCACCCAGGGCATGGTCGTGCACGAGACCTATCGCAAGGCTGACGGCACCTTTGCCTCGCCGGCCGAGATCAAGATCGAGGGATCCGGCGCCAATCGCCGCGCCACCCTCGACGCCACCGGCGAGCCGGTGACGATCGGCCCGATCGAGAAGATGTCGAAGTCGAAGCGCAACACCGTCGATCCCGACGAGATCATCGGCACCTACGGGGCCGACGTGGCGCGCTGGTTCATGCTGTCCGACTCGCCGCCCGAGCGGGACATCGAATGGACCGAGGAGGGCGTGCAGGCCCGCTGGACTTTCGTGCAGCGTCTGTGGCGCCTGATCGGCGAAGCGGCCGCGCTCGCCGCGGCGGCCGGCACGCCGCGCCCGACCTCCTTCGGCGACGCCGCACTCGCGGTGCGCAAGGCCGCTCATGGCGCGCTCGCCAAGGTGTCGGACGATATCGAGCGGCTGCGTTTCAACCGCTGCGTCGCTCACATCTACGAATTCGCCAACGCTTTGCAGGCCGCGCTTGCGAACCAGAGCGGCGCCGCGCCGGCGGATCTCGCCTGGGCCCTGCGCGAAGCGGCCGAAATCATGGTGCAACTGTTCCACCCGATGATGCCGCATCTCGCCGAGGAATGCTGGGCGATGCTCGGGCACGAAACGCTGGTGGCATTGGCCCCTTGGCCGGAAGTCGAGCCCGCCTTGCTGGTGGAGGATACGGTCACGCTGCCCGTACAAGTGAACGGCCGCAAACGCGGCGACGTCACCGTCGCGCGCGACGCGGACGCCGCCGCCGTCGAGGCCGCTGTTCTCGCGCTCGAGGCTGTGCAGCGTGCGCTCGAGGGCAAGGCGCCGAAAAAGGTCATCGTCGTACCGCAGAGGATCGTCAATGTGGTCGCGTGAAAACATCGCCGTGCGCTGGCTCCGCCTCGCGGCCGCTTTTGCGGTCGCCGCTTCCGTCGCCGCCTGCTTCCAGCCGCTCTATGGCGAGCAATCCGTCGCCGGCGGACCCGGCGTGCGCGACGCTTTGGCGGGCGTCGAAATCGTGCCGATCAGCGCACCGAACGGCTCGCGCGCGGCACGGCTCGCGGTCGAGCTGCAGAATGCGCTCGCCTTCCGCCTCACCGGCGGCGGGCCGCGCACACCGACCACGCACCGGCTCGACATCAAATTGTCGACCAGCACCTCCCAGGTCATTGTCGACGTCCAGACGGCGCGGCCGGAGATCGCCAACTACGGCATCGACGTTGCCTACACGCTCGTCGACATCGCCACCAACAAGCCGACGCTGACGGGCACGGCTTTCGCCCGCGTGTCGGTCGACATTCCCGGCCAGCAACAGCGCTTCGCCCAGACCCGCGGCTTGCGCGACGCCGAGGACCGCGCCGCGCGCGTCATCGCCGAGCAGATCCAGTCGCGGCTCGCCTCCTACTTCGTCGCGCCGGGCTGAGCAGCACGTTCGCCAATGGTCGCGCTCAAGGGCGGCGAGATCGATTCCTTTCTGGCCCGCCCGGACCCGCGCCGGCCTGTCGCCCTCGTCTACGGTCCTGACCGCGGCCTCGTCCGCGAGCGTGTCGACGCACTCGTGCGTGGCGCGCTCGGCGGCAGCGACGATCCGTTCGCGCTGGTGCGCCTCGACGGCGACGAACTTGCCGGGGATCCCGCACGGCTCGTCGACGAGGCGCAGACCGTGCCGCTGTTCGGCGGCAGCCGCGTCATCGTCGTCCGCGCCGGCAGCCGCAATTGCGCGCCGGCCATCGAAATGCTGCTCGCCAATCCGTTGGCCGAGTCGCGCGTCGTGGTCGAAGCTGGCGATCTCAAGCGCGGCGCACCGCTGCGCAATGTCTGCGAGCGCGCCGCTGCGGCCGTCGCCATCCCCTGCTATGCCGACAGCGAGCGCGACCTCGCCCGGCTCGTCGACGACGAGCTTCGCGCCGCCGGGCTGACCATCGCGCCGGATGCGCGCAGCCTGCTGGTGCCGCTGCTCGGCGGCGACCGCCAGGCCTCGCGCAACGAAGTGAAGAAGCTCGCGCTCTATGCCGCCGGCCAGGGCCGGGTCGAGGTCGACGACGTGCTTGCGGTCGTTGCCGACGCTTCGGTCGCAGCGCTCGACGGCATCGTCGATTCCGCCTTTGCCGGCCGCACCGTCGAGGTCGAGGCGCGCCTGTCCCGTGCCGGCGAGACCGGTGCCGCGCCCGGCTCGGTGATGAGCGCCGCGCTCCGCCATGCCGCCACCCTGCACAAGGCGCGCGCGGCGGTCGACGCCGGCACGTCGATTGCCGCAGCGGTCGACGCGATGCAGCCGCCGGTCCATTTCCGCCGCCGCCCCCTGGTCGAGGCGGCGCTCAAGGCTTGGAGCGGCCCGCGCCTCGACCGGATCTATCGGCAGCTCGCCGAAGCGGCGCTGGAAGTTCGCCGTCAGCCGGGCCTGGCCGAGGCAATCGCGCACCGCGCGCTGCTGTCGATCGCCGTCGCCGCCCGCCGGCGCGAGTGACCGTCCGAATAATCTCGTATTTTCATGTTCTTACCGCGCACAAAATGTGCGAAGGCGCTCCCATGGATCGGAGGCGATTGGACCTTTGATTCAGGAGAGGACGAAACGCGCCGCGGCATGCGACGGCGCGCCACGAGGCTGATGGCCATCTGCCGTCCGCGCCGGTTGCGGACCCCCGCGAGCTTCCGATCGGCATCGATGATCCGCGGCCGCCTTTTTATCCCTCGTCATCTAAGCTTGATCTGCCGGAGCCTCAGCCGTGCGACGCCCGAAGATGCCGGCCACGATCGACCAACGAACGGGGCCCGACCGGGTCTGCAGCCCGGCCGGCATTCGATTGTCCGGCAGCGGGCTAAAGCGGACCCGCAGACGGTCCCACCACGGCGCGAAAAGAACTGAACATGGATTCGCCTTATGGTTCTTACTCGCCACGCTCCAGGCGCCGGATCACACCATCGAGCTGATCGAGGTCGCGATACTTGATCCGCACCTCGCCGCCTTCGCCGCGATGGTCGATCACCACCGCCAGCCCCAGCGCGTCGGACAAGCGCTTCTCCAGCGCCAGTGTATCGGCGTCCTTGACCGCCCGCAGCCGTGACTTGATCGTCTTGCCGATCTTGGCGGCCTGATCCTGGGCGATCGCCTCGACCTGGCGGACATTAAGCCCCTCATTGACGATTTTGTCGGCGACCGCCTCCGGGTCCGGCTGGGTGAGCAAGGCGCGGGCGTGGCCGGCCGTGAGCTTGCCCTCGTTGAGGTAGGCCTTGACCTTCTCCGGCAGCTTCAGGAGCCGCAGCGTGTTGGCGACGTGGCTGCGGCTCTTGCCGACGATCTTGGCGATCTCCTCCTGGGCGTGCTTGAACTCGTCCGCCAGCGCCTGGTAGCCCATCGCTTCTTCCAGCGGATTGAGGTCGGCGCGCTGCACGTTCTCGATGATGGCGAGTTCGAGCGCCTCCCGGTCGCTGACCTCGAGCAGGACGATCGGCACGTCGTGCAGCCCGGCCCGCTGTGCCGCGCGCCAGCGCCGCTCGCCGGCGATGATCTCGTAGGCATCCGCCTGGCCGCGCACCGTCCGTACCAGGATCGGCTGGATGATGCCGCGCTCGCCAATCGAGGCGGCAAGCTCGTCGAGCTCGGCCTCGGTGAAGACCCGGCGCGGATTGCGCGGATTGGGCCGCAAGAACTCGATCGGAACCCGCTTCTGGCTGCGCGTGCGCTCGATTACGGCGCTCTCGTCGCCGACATCGCCGATCAGCGCCGCAAGTCCGCGTCCGAGCCTCGATCGTTCGTCCGCCATCGCCGCCTCCATAACGCCTCCGAATACGAATCCACTCTTCAACGGCCCGGCATTCAGCCGCGCCGCCCCCTCCGCCGGACCGGGCCGGCGGCGAAGTTGCTTGCTGAGCCGCGCTTCAGGCCGCGCGCAGCGCCCGCTCGCGCTGGATGATCTCCGACGCCAGCTTCAGATAGGCCTGGCTGCCGACGCATTTGAGATCGTAGAGCAGCACCGGCTTGCCGTAGGATGGCGCCTCGGACACCCGCACATTCCGTGGGATGATGGTCTGATAGACCTTCTCGCCCATGAAGCCGCGCACGTCGGCCACCACTTGGCTCGACAGATTGTTGCGCGCGTCGAACATGGTCAGGACGATGCCATGGATCGTCAGGCCGGGATTGAGCGTGGTCCGGACCTGCTCCACCGTCTTCAGCAACTGCGAAAGGCCTTCGAGCGCGAAGAACTCGCATTGCAGCGGCACCAGGATCGAATTTGCCGCCGCCATCGCATTGACGGTCACCAGGTTGAGCGACGGCGGGCAGTCCACCAGCACATAGGTGTAGGCGTCTTCGGCCGCGACCCCTTCGTTGAGCCCCTGCAGCGCCGTCCGCAGCCGGAAGGCGCGGTCGCGCGCTTGCGCCAGTTCCAGTTCCAGGCCGGACAGATCGAGGGTCGAAGCCGCGATCGACAGCCGTGGCACCGCCGTATCGAGGATCGCCGCGCGCAGGCTGCATTCGCCGACCAGCACATCATAGGTCGAGTGCCGCCGGCTGCGCCGATCGATTCCGAGCCCGGTCGACGCATTGCCCTGCGGATCGAGATCGACGATCAGCACCCGCTCACCAATTGCGGCGAGAGCCGTGCCGAGATTAATCGCCGTCGTGGTCTTGCCGACCCCGCCCTTCTGGTTGGCCAGGGCGAGGACGCGCGGAGGGGCCGAATTCTGGCTCATCGAAGTCGCTCGTTCCGCGGCCGATTCGAATCGCCGCTTCTTCTTACAGTTTATCACGCCGCTGCAGCGCCTTGACGATCACGACCCGTCCGTGCGGATCCGTCAGGCTCGGCTGCAACGTGGCTTCAATGTTCCAATATTTAGAAGAATCGGTCAATTCGGCTTCAACATCTTGGCCCTTCAGAAACAAGCCTTGTGCACCGCTTTCGATCGCCTTTTCGGCGTATCCGAGCAGGATCGGCAGCGACGCCAGAGCGCGGGCGCTGATGACATGGACGGGTTCGGCGAAACGCGGCAAGAAATCTTCGATCCGGACCGCATGGACCTGCGCCGGCAGGCCGAGCACCCGTACCGCCTCCCGTAGGAAGGCGGCCTTCTTGCCGTTGCTCTCCACCAGATGCAGCAGGAAGCCCGCCCGCTCGGCCAGGGCCGCCGCGACGACCAAGCCGGGAAAGCCGCCGCCGGAGCCGAGATCGACCCAGACCTCCGCCGTGTCCGGCGCAAACGGCACCAGCTGCAGCGAGTCGGCGATGTGCCGGGTCCAGAGATGCGGCAGGGTTGAAGGTGCCACCAGATTGGTCGTGGCTTGCCATTTCAGCAACAGCGCTGCCAGGCCATCCAGCCGTTCCGCCGTTTCACGTGAAACAGGCGTCAAGGTCAGCGCCCGCGCGCGATCGGTCTCCAGCTGGGCGGCCGGATCGGGGGTCCGCGCCATCGCTCAGCCGGCGACACGGCGGTCGCGGCGGCGCAGATGCGCGACCAGCAGCGTCAGCGCCGCTGGCGTCATGCCGTCGATCCGCCCAGCCTGGCCGATCGTCTGCGGCCGGACCGCCTCGAGCTTCTGGCGCATCTCGTTCGACAGTCCCGGCATCTGCCCGTAATCGAAGTCCTCCGGCAGCGCCAGGTTCTCGTCCCGGCGATAGGCCGCGACGTCGGCCGCCTGGCGCTCCAGATATACGGCGTATTTGGCGTCCGTCTCCACCTGCTCGGCGATGTTCGGCGCCACGTCCCGGAATTCCGGCCAGATCCGGCAGATCGTCTCCCAGCCGATCTCGGGATAGGACAGGAGATCGAAGGCGCTCCGTCTCTGCCCGTCGCGGTTCAGCGTCAGACCGTGCTTGGCCGCTTCGTTAGGAGTTATCGAGACACTTCTCGCCCTGTTCCGGGCATTGTTCAGCTGTTCTTCTCGCTGGAAGAAATGGTCTCGGCGTTCTTCCCCGACGCAGCCGATCGCAATGCCTCGGTTCGTCAGCCGCTGGTCCGCATTGTCGGCCCGCAGCGTCAGCCGGAACTCCGCCCGGGACGTGAACATGCGATACGGCTCGGTGACGCCGCGCGTCACCAGATCGTCGATCATCACGCCGAGATAGGCTTCGGCCCGGTCAAACACGATCGGGCCGCCACCGCCGGCCCGCGCCGCGGCATTGAGGCCGGCGACCAGGCCTTGCGCCGCCGCTTCCTCGTATCCGGTGGTCCCGTTGATCTGCCCGGCCAGAAACAGCCGCGGCATCTTCTTCGTCTCAAGCGTCGCCTTCAGCTCCCGCGGATCGACGTGATCGTACTCGATCGCATAGCCCGGGCGCACGATCCGCGCTCGCTCGAGGCCCGGAATGGAGGCCACCACAGCATGCTGAACCTCTTCCGGCAACGAAGTTGAAATGCCGTTGGGATAGACCACCGGATCGTCCAGCCCTTCCGGCTCAAGAAAAATCTGGTGCCCGTCGCGATCGCCGAACCGCACGATCTTGTCCTCGATCGACGGACAATAGCGCGGGCCGCGGCTCGCAATCTGGCCAGAATACATCGGCGAACGGTGGACATTCTCCCGGATGACCTGGTGCGTACGCTCCGTCGTCCGCGTGATGCCGCAGCCGATCTGCGGATTCGTGATTGCACGGGTCAAGGCGGAGAACGGCTCTGGCGGCTCGTCGCCGCGCTGCATCTCCAGCCCCGCCCAATCGATACTGTCGCGCGCGAGCCGCGGCGGCGTTCCGGTCTTCAGCCGCGCCAAAGCAAGCCCGGCCCGCTCCAGCGTCAGCGACAGGCCCAGGGCCGGTGCCTCGCCCATCCGACCGGCAGGGATCTGCTTCTCGCCGATGTGAATCAAGCCGCGCAGGAACGTGCCGGTCGTCAGCACCACCGCGCCCGCGCCGAAGCTGCGCCCGTCTGTCAGCCGAACCCCCGCTGCGGCGCCGCCAGCCAGCAGGAGATCGTCGACCTCGCCCTCGACCACCGTCAGATTGACGGTTTCCTCCAGAGCATCCTGCATTGCCGCGGCATAGAGCTTCCGATCCGCCTGCGCCCGAGGGCCACGCACCGCCGGACCTTTGCGACGGTTCAGCACACGGAACTGGATCCCGCCCCGATCGGCGACGCGACCCATTAATCCGTCCAGGGCATCGATCTCCCGGACCAGATGACCCTTGCCGAGGCCACCGATTGCGGGGTTGCACGACATCGCTCCAATCGTGTCGCGCCGGTGGGTGACCAAAGCCGTGCGGGCACCCATACGCGCCGCTGCGGCCGCGGCCTCGCATCCGGCATGCCCGCCCCCGACGACTATGACATCGAATTCTGACTTCATCTCTCGCCCTGACTGGGCGCTTTCGTTCCACCGATTCCGGATTCAAAGCAACCGGAATCGCAACGGGGTCACCGAACCGGTTCCGAATCGGTCTGTTTCACGTGAAACGCGGCTCTTGACGAATCTGGTGTTTCACGTGAAACGTCATTTACCGATGCAGAAGTCCCGGAAAATAACGTCGAGGATCTGTTCGACGTCAATCCGGCCGGTCAAGCGGCCGAGTGCCGCCGCGGCCACCCGCAGATCCTCTGCCAGCAGCTCCTCTGCCTTCGGCGCCTGCGCGGCCAACAAAGCGGCTCGCGCTTCGCTTAAATGATGGCGATGCCGAGCCCGGGTGATCAAAGCACCTTCGCCCGACCCAATGGCATCAGCCGCGTAACCGGACAGCGCCGCTATCAGGCCGTCGAGCCCCGCTCCGGTCTTGGCTGAGAGTCGAAAGACGCGACCCGCACCTTCACCGTCCTCCTGTTGCGGATCCGAATCGATCAGATCGATTTTGTTCCAAACCTGCCAGAGCTGACGACCTTCAGACTCCTGCGGCACCGAAGCGTTCGCGTCGCCGCCCGCATCCCGCAACCAGAGGACCAGGTCAGCGGCGTCGACCCGCGCCCGCGCGCGTCGCACACCCTCCTGCTCGACAGGATCCGCCGCTTCGCGAATTCCGGCCGTATCGACCAAGGTCACGGGGTACCCGTCCAGCTCCATATGCACTTCGATCACGTCGCGGGTGGTGCCTGCATAGGGCGAAACGATCGCGGCCTCCCGCTGGGCCAGCCGGTTGAGCAGGCTCGACTTGCCAGCATTGGGCGGTCCGGCAATGGCGATCACCAACCCGTCCCGGAGCCGCTCTCCGCGGCGGTCGTCTGCCAGCGCCGCACCGATCTGGTCGGCAATTTCCGCCGCCTTCGCCCGTGCCGAGGCACCCAGATCGAGCGGCACATCCCCCTCGTCCGAAAAATCGATTCCCGCTTCGACCAGGGCCAGCGCCTCGGTCAGTTCCTTGCGCCAAGCGTCGGCGCGTTGTCCTAACTGGCCACGCAGCTGCAGCAGTGCCTGGCGCCGCTGCGCCTGCGTTTCCGCCCCGACCAGATCCGCCAATCCCTCGACCGCCGTCAGATCGAGCTGGCCGTTCTCAAAAGCCCGGCGGGTGAATTCGCCAGCCTCGGCCGGCCGAAAGCCCGGCAACCGTCCCAGCGCCGCCAACACGCCGGCCACGACGGCTGGGCCCCCGTGAAGCTGGAGTTCGGCTACGTCTTCACCCGTTTCGCTGCGCGGGCCCGGGAACCAGAGGACCACGCACTGATCGAGCAGGTCCTGCGTCGCTGGATCGCGCAGCCGGGCCAGGGTTGCCCGTCGCGGTTCCGGTACCCGGCCCATCAAAGTTTCGAGGCCGAATCGAGCATGCGGCCCGGACATCCGGACCACCGCTATCGCTGCGGGAACGCGTCCAGACGATAGGGCAAAGATGGTATCGCTGTGATCGGCCATAGCCCGGACGCTCATTCGCCGCGCCCGAGCGCGCGATCCGCACTGAAGGCCGGTTTCTGCGTTATCGTTCCGATAGCCCTAACATTCGGTTTCATCATGAATGCCCCCGCACCGAACCGCCTCGCCGGCGAGACCAGCCCGTACCTGCTGCAGCACCGATTCAATCCGGTCGCGTGGTGGCCCTGGAGTCCCGACGCCTTGGCCGAGGCGGGCCGCAGCGGAAAACCGATCCTGCTGTCGATCGGTTACGCCGCCTGCCACTGGTGCCACGTCATGGCGCATGAGAGTTTCGAGGACCCCGAAACGGCCGCGCTGATGAACGAGCTGTTCGTCAACATCAAGGTCGATCGCGAGGAGCGGCCCGACATTGATCAGATCTATATGGGCGCGCTCCAACTCCTGGGCGAGCCGGGCGGCTGGCCTTTGACCATGTTCCTCACGCCCACCGGCGAGCCCTTCTGGGGCGGCACCTACTTTCCGCCCCAGTCCCGGTACGGCAAGCCGGGGTTCCGGGATGTCCTGCGGGAGATTGCGCGCCTGTTCCGGGAAGAGCCCGACCGGATCGCACAGAACCGCCGTGCCCTGATGGAGCGGCTCTCCCAGCGGGCGCGCCCGGAAGGCAGACTCGTGATCGGCCGCCGCGAGCTCGACGCCGTCGCCGCTCAGCTCGTTCGAGCCATCGATCCCGTCAACGGCGGCCTGCGCGGCGCGCCGAAATTCCCCCAGGCGGCAATCTTCGAACTGCTGTGGCGCGCGGCCCTGCGCGGCGCGCCCGACGCCGCGGCCTGCCGCGAGCGTATGATCCTGACCCTCGACCGCATCTGCGAGGGCGGCATTTACGATCATCTGGGCGGCGGCTTTGCCCGCTACGCGGTCGACGACAAGTGGCTCGTGCCGCATTTCGAAAAGATGCTCTACGACAATGCGCAGATGCTCGACCTGCTGGCACTCGCCTGGCAGGTGACCGGGAAGGACCTTTATCGCACACGTGCCGAGGAAACTGTCGGCTGGCTCGTGCGCGAGATGACGACGCAGGACAACGCCTTCTGCGCGTCCCTCGACGCCGACAGCGAAGGTGAGGAAGGCAAGTTCTACGTCTGGTCCCGCGCTGAGGTCTTCGACGTCCTCGGTATCGAAGACGGCTCCTATTTCGCCGACCATTACGACGTCAGCGAAGGCGGCAATTTCGAAGGCCGCAACATTCTCAACCGCCTGTCGGCGCCGCCGCGCACCGCTGAGGACGAGGCGCGGCTCTCGCGATTGCGTCACACGCTGCTCACCCGACGAGAGCGCCGGGTCCGGCCTGGATTGGACGACAAGATCCTTGCCGACTGGAACGGGCTGATGATCGCGGCGCTGGTCAATGCCGCACAGGCTTTCGACCGTCCTGAATGGCGCAACCTCGCGCAGCGGGCCTTTAATTTCGTAACCGAATCGATGACACGCGGAGATCGACTCGGCCATTCGTGGCGCGACGGCGTGCTGCTATTCCCCGGCATGGCATCCGACTACGCGGCCATGATCCGGGCTGCCGTGGCGCTGCACGAGGCGACCGGTGACCCGTCAATGCTCGCCCGTGCCGAGGCATGGCAGAAGGCATTCGATCGTCACTACGCCGACGATGCCGGCGGCTACTTTCTCACCGCCGACGACGCCGAGGGTCTGGTGGTTCGGCCAAGCGGCACGACGGACGACGCCACACCCAACCCGAATGCGGTCGCCGCCGAGAACCTCATCCGCCTTTCGGCGCTTACTGGAGACCCGCAATGGCGTGAGCGGGCCGACCGGTTGATCGAAGCCGTCCTGCCATTCGCCCGCGAAGCCCTGTTCGCCCATACGGCGTTGCTCAACGCGATCGACGCGCGCCTGCATGCGGCCGAGATCGTCGTAACAGGCAACAGCGCTCGAGCCGCCCCCCTTCTCGCCGCCGCACTCGCCTTACCGCGCGTTCAGCGGATCGTCGTTCGCGCCGCGGATACGAGCGAATTGCCGGAGGGTCATCCGCTCCGGGCCAAGCGCGAAGCTGTCGCCGACGGCGCTGCTTTCGTCTGCGTCGGCGAGCGTTGTTCGCTGCCCGTCACCGAACCCGACCAGATCGCGCCGACCCTGGCCGCCATGCAAGCCTGACCGCGCCTGCCACCCAAAAGACAATGGCCGGACCATCGGCCCGGCCATCGCAAGACCATGGCATTCGCCACGCTCAAGTGTTCATCGACTCGAAGAATTCGCTGTTCGTCTTGGTATTGCGCAGCTTGTCGAGCAGGAAGTCGATGGCATCCATCGTGCCCATGGGATTGAGGATCCGGCGCAGCACGTACATCTTCTTGAGCTGATCCGGCGCCACCAGCAATTCCTCTTTGCGGGTGCCCGAGCGGGTGATGTCGATCGCCGGGAAGGTACGCTTGTCCGAGACTTTCCGGTCGAGGATGATTTCCGAGTTACCGGTGCCCTTGAACTCTTCGAAGATCACTTCGTCCATACGCGAACCGGTATCGATCAGCGCAGTCGCGATGATCGTCAGCGAGCCACCTTCCTCGATATTGCGCGCCGCGCCGAAGAACCGCTTCGGCCGCTGCAAGGCATTGGCGTCCACACCACCGGTGAGTACCTTGCCCGAGGACGGTACGACCGTGTTGTAGGCGCGCCCGAGGCGCGTAATCGAGTCGAGCAGGATCACCACGTCGCGGCCGTGTTCGACCAGGCGCTTGGCCTTCTCGATCACCATTTCCGCGACCTGCACATGGCGAGCCGCTGGCTCGTCGAAGGTCGAGGAAATCACCTCGCCCTTCACCGAGCGCTGCATGTCCGTCACTTCTTCCGGCCGCTCGTCGATCAGCAGCACGATCAGATAGCATTCCGGATGGTTAGTCGTGATCGACTGCGCGATGTTCTGCAGCAGCACCGTCTTGCCGGTGCGCGGCGGCGCCACGATCAGGCCGCGCTGGCCCTTGCCGATCGGCGCGACAATGTCGATCACCCGAGCCGAATAGTCCTTCTTGGTCGGATCTTCGATCTCAAGGCGCAACCGTTCGTCCGGATAGAGCGGCGTCAGGTTGTCGAAGTTGATCTTGTGCCGCGCCTTCTCCGGGTCTTCGAAATTGATCGTATTGACCTTGAGCAGCGCGAAATAGCGCTCGCCGTCCTTCGGACTGCGGATATGGCCCTCGATCGTGTCGCCGGTGCGCAGACCGAAGCGGCGAATCTGGGACGGAGAAACATAGATGTCGTCCGGCCCCGGCAAGTAGTTTGCCTCGGGAGATCGTAAGAAACCGAAGCCATCGGAAAGTACTTCTACGACGCCTTCGCCAATAATATCGATATCGCGAGTCGCCAACTGCTTGAGGATCGCGAACAACAGCTCCTGCTTGCGCATCGTGCTGGCGTTTTCGACCTCGTTCTCCTCGGCGAAAGCAAGGAGTTCTGTCGGCGATTTGGACTTGAGGTCCTGGAGCTTCACTTCCCGCATGCGGGTTGTCCTGTAGCGACGGCCGGCGAATCGCGGCCAATCATTCGTGGGGGAATCGCAAGTCTGGGGCAGAATGGGCTTTGGGGGCCCCTTGGCCCGATGCAGCTGCCGATTCCCGTACGGATCGGACTCGGATGCATCTGCCTGCGTTCAGGGGAGTGAACAGAAGATACGGAAAGAACGATCCTGGCGCAAGGGGCCGTAAAGAACCATACGTCGAATTCAGAACGGCTTGACCACGACCAGGATCACGATCCCGACCATCAGCACCGCCGGCACCTCGTTCATGATCCGCCAGTAGCGGGCGGACCGCGTGTTCCGATCCTCGGCGAAGGCGCGCACCGCCGCCGAGAAATGACCGTGCAGTCCGGACATGACGAATACCAGCAGCAGCTTGCCGTGCAGCCAGCCGTCGCGGAAGAAACCACTGTCCCAGGCAAGCCACAGTCCCAGCACCCACGTGGCCGTCATCGCCGGGTTGATAATCGCCGTGAGCAGCCGGCGTTCCATCACCTTGAACGTTTCCGACTGATCCGATCCGGGTGCAGCGGCGCAGTGATAGACGAACAGCCGCGGCAGATAGAGCATCCCGGCCATCCACGAGATCACGGCGATGACGTGTGCGGCCTTGAGCCACAGATAAAGGCCCGACGGGTTGAGCCAGACCAGCAGCGCCACCAGCGCCGCGGTCACGACAACAGCCATGATTGCGCGCAGTGCCACGCGTCCGTTGGTGCTCATGCCCTCACCCTTGCCGAATCCGCGCCAGCATCTGCTCGACATGGGCGATGGGCGTCTGTGGGACGATGCCATGCCCGAGGTTGAAGATCAGTGGCCGGCCGGCGAACGCCGCGCGCACGCGATCGACCGCTTCATCGAGCTGACTTCCGCCTGCCACCAGCGCAAGCGGATCGAGCTGACCCTGAACCGGCATCGTCGAATCGAGGCGATCGGCGATGAATTCAGGCGCCACCATCCAGTCCAGCCCAACGGCATCGACACCGGTGGCCGCGGCATAGCGCGGCAACATGGTTTGGGCGCCGCGCGGAAAGCCGATGATCCGCGCGCCGGGAACCTGCTGTCGCACCCGCGCAACCAGTTCGGCGGTCGGGCGAATGCACCAGCGTTCGAACGCGTATGGCGGCAGAACCCCCGCCCAGGTGTCGAAGATCTGTACAGCGTCGACCCCGGCGGCAAATTGACGAACCAAATATTCCGCCGAGCTCTCGACCAGCCGCGCGATCAACGCTTCGAACAAGTCCGGATCGCGATAGGCCAGCAGCCGTGCCGGCGCCTGGTCTGGCGTGCCCTGTCCCGCCACCATATAGGTCGCCACCGTCCACGGTGCGCCACAGAAACCGAGGAAGGCCACTTGCGGCGGCAGCGCCGCCTTCACCTTGCCGATGGTCTCGTAGACGGGCGCGAGCCGCCCATGATCGATCTGCCCCGCCAGGGTGCGGAAGCTTGCCGTATCGATCAGCGGCGCTAGCCTCGGTCCCTCGCCGGCCTCGAACGTCACCTGCTGGCCGAGCGCATGCGGTACGACCAGGATATCCGAGAACAAGATCGCCGCGTCGAACTGGAACCGGCGGATCGGCTGCAGCGTTACTTCGGCGGCCAAATCGGGATTGAAACAGAGTTCGAGAAAACTGCCGGCCTGTTCACGGATCTTGCGATATTCCGGCAGATAACGGCCAGCCTGCCGCATCAACCAGACCGGGGGGACGGGAAGCACCTGCCCGGACAGGACGTCGAGAAGCGGCTTGCCCGCCATGTCCACCGACCACCCTTCCTTCTAAATTCTAGATTCTAGAATCTTGTAGTGACTGTTAGCGGCTTGATTAGACTCACGACTCGCCGTCAACAACCTCTCCACACGTAATCCACCGCTCGGCGCTTCCCTTCCCCATCGATCCGCCCCGCGTCGAAACTGTTTTCACTTGCGCGATCATCGACTTGGCGGTGGCCGGGCACAGGCCTCCCCGAAATTGTCGCAGATCACCCGTTTGGCCCCCCTTCCGCTGTCCCGTTGGGCAGCGATGTGGACGATCCGGCCGGTTGCGCCGTCGCCGCGCTTGCACTGCCCGCCAGGTCGTGGCCTTCTCCCCAGCTGTCCCCAGCGGTCGGGACAAACGGCACTGCCATGGCGCCTCATCCGGAAAACTACTTCCATCTCCACTTGGTGTCCGACGCGACCGGCGAGACCCTGATCACGGTCGCTCGCGCCGCCGCGGCGCAGTACACCACGGTCACGCCGATCGAGCACGTCTACGCTTTGGTGCGGACCCCGAAGCAGCTCGAGCGCGTGATCGCCGAGATCGAGGAATCGCCGGGCATCGTTCTCTACACGCTGCTCGATCGCGAACTGTCCGACCGCCTGGAAGAGAAGTGCCGCGAGTTCGGCGCGCCGTATCTGTCCGTGCTCAATCCGGTCTGGCAGCTGTTCCAGTCCTTCCTCGGCGCCGAGAGCACCCGCAAGGTCGGCGCCCAGCACATGCTGAATGCCGAGTACTTCAAGCGCATCGACGCCTTGAACTACACCATGCTCCATGATGACGGGCAGCATGGCGATGATCTCGAGGAGGCCGATGTTGTCCTGGTCGGCGTCTCGCGCACTTCGAAGACGCCGACGTCGATCTATCTTGCCAATCGCGGCATCAAGACCGCCAACATTCCCCTGGTCCCCGGCACGCCGCTGCCGCCGAGCCTGGAACAGCTGCGGCGCCCGCTGGTTGTCGGCCTCTTCGCCAGTCCCGAGCGCATCGTTCAGATCCGGCAGAACCGGCTTCTTGGCCTCAATGTCCAGCGCGACGACGACCTCTATGTGGACCGCCAGGCCGTGGCGGAGGAACTGGCCTTCTCCCGTCGCCTCTGCGCGCGCCACAACTGGCCGAGCATCGACGTCACCCGCCGCTCGATTGAAGAGACCGCCGCCGCCGTGATCAGCCTCCTCGCCGAACGCCGGCGTCAGGCAGCGCAATGAGCGGCTTCTGGCGTGGCCGCGAGCCGTTGGTTCTCGCCTCGCGGAGCGAGATTCGGCGCACCCTGCTCGAAAATGCCGGCATCCCCTTCGAGGTCGTCCCGGCCGACATCGACGAGCGCGGCATCGAGAGCGAAGCAAAGGTGCGCGATCCGACAGAAGCCGCCATGCTGCTGGCCTGCGAAAAAGCCGCCGCCATTTCCCGTCGCATGCCCGGCCGCTGGGTTCTCGGCGCCGATCAGACGCTGGCCCTTGGCGCGCGGCGCCTGTCGAAGCCGGCCGACCGACAGGCTGCTGCGGCACAACTTACCGCATTGCGCGGCCGCTCCCATTCCCTTCATGCCGCCGCAGCGCTCGTCCAGAATGGCGAGACGAAGTTCGCGCATGTGGACTCGGCCACGCTCACCATGCGGCACTTCCCGGACGCGTTCTTGGACCTTTATCTCACGGCGGTTGGTGATGCCGCTTGCAGCAGCGTTGGCGGCTACCAGCTCGAGGGCCGCGGCGTTCTGTTGTTCGATCGCATCGAAGGCGACCATTTCACGATCCTTGGTCTGCCGCTCCTGCCGTTGCTGGCGGGCTTGCGGGAGCTAGGTCTGATGTTATGAGCGCAGCCGCTTCCCTAAAGGCGAACCGCTCCGGCACTGCTGGGAAACGAGATTGATGCTGGTGCTCGGCCTCACCGGATCGATCGGCATGGGCAAGTCGACCACACTCGGCTTCTTCCGTGCCGCCGGCGTGCCGGTTCACGACGCGGATGCCGCCGTGCACCGGCTTTATGCGGGGGCTGCGGTGGCGCCGGTTGAGGCGGCCTTTCCCGGCACAAGCGTCGATGGCGTAATCGACCGCGTGCGGTTGGCAGCTCGTGTTCTCGGTGATCCCGCGGCATTGCGCCAGCTCGAGGCGATCGTCCATCCGCTGGTTCGGGCCGAGGAGCGTGCCTTTCTGGCAGCAGCGCGCAAGACCGCCGCGCCGCTCGTTGTGCTCGACATTCCGCTCCTGTTCGAAACCGGCGCAGAGAATCGCGTCGACGTGGTGGTTGTGGTTTCGGCGCCCGCGGAGGCGCAGCGCGCTCGCGTCCTGGGTCGCCCGGGCATGACCGAGGAAAAATTCGCCAGCATTCTTGCCAAGCAGGTCCCCGACGCTGAAAAACGCCGTCGAGCGCACTTCCTGGTGGATACGTCGCGCGGCTTCGATTCCGCTCGTGCGCAGATTCGTGGCATCCTGCGCGCGGTCAGTGCGATTCCCGGCCGGCCGATGGCAGCGGATCCGGAACCCCGTTAATGCGTGAAATCGTTCTCGACACCGAAACTACCGGGCTCGATCCCTATCGCGGCGATCGACTCGTCGAGATCGGCTGCGTGGAGCTCCTGAACGGGATGCCGACCAGCCAGACGTTCCACGTCTATATCAATCCCGAACGGGACATGCCGGCGGAGGCCTTCGCCGTCCATGGCCTGTCGACGGAATTCTTGCGCGACAAGCCGCGCTTTGCCGAGATCGCCGATGCGTTTCTCGAATTCATCGCCGATGCGCCGCTGGTGATTCACAATGCGGCGTTCGATCTTGGCTTTCTCAACGCCGAGCTCGAGCGCTGCAAGAAGACGGTGATCGGCCGTGAGCGCATCGTCGACACGCTGTTGCTCGCCCGGCGCAAACATCCCGGCGGGTCGAACAAGCTGGACGATCTCTGCGTTCGATACGGCATCGACAATTCCCGCCGCACCAAGCACGGCGCCTTGCTCGACGCCGAGATCCTGGCGGAGGTCTATGTCGAACTGACGGGCAAGCGCCAGGCGCGGCTCGGTCTCGTCTCGGCCGCATCGGTCTCGGCGGAGCGGCGAATCACCACGGCGAGGACGCTGCGGACACGGCCGGCGCCGCTCGCGCCGCGATTGGATGACACCGCGGTGGTCGCTCATGCTGAGTTCGTGCGAACGCTCGGCGCGGCGCCGATATGGCTCGATTATCTCGGCGAGGAAACGGCGTCCGCCGCCGACTCGGCCGGTTGAACGGCCCGCGGCGGCGGTTTGTCACCAATCAGCTGGGCTGCTGCGCCGCCGCCTGCTGCGCCTGCAGCTCCGACATCCGCTGCCGGTAGAGAGCGACGAAATCCACCGGGTCGAGCAGCAGCGGCGGGAAACCGCCGTTCCGGACCGCCGCGGCAATGATCTCGCGGGCAAAGGGGAACAGCAGCCGCGGGCATTCGATCATCACCAGCGGATGGATGTTCTCCTGAGGCACGTTCAGGATCCGGAACACGCCGGCGTAGGACAGATCGAAGCTGAACAGGACCGTGCCCGCCGTATCGGCGCGGCCTTCCAGCTTCAGCTCGACCTCGAAATCGTTCTCCGCCAATGCCTTGGCATTGACGTTGATCTGAATGTTGATGGCGGGCTGCTGCTGCGTCGGCGTCAGCGACCGAGGCGCGTTCGGGTTCTCGAACGACAGGTCCTTGATGTACTGCGTCAGAACGTTGAGCTGCGGCGGCTTTTCTTCGGTCTGTCCGCCATTCGTGGTCGTCGCCATAAAGCGTTACTCCATCGGGTTGCGGACCCCGCGCCCGCCAGCGGGCGGTGGGCTAACACAGGGCGATGGACGGGACAAGGCGATCCGTCAGTCCGGGCGGTTTCGCGCGCGATCCGGTCCGCCGACGCTGTGCCATTCGTCCCGTTCGAGGTCCAGCACCGGCGTGCCCCGCCGCGGACCGCGCCCGCGGGGCGGCTGCGCGGCCATTTGTCCCCGCAGCCAAGCCCTGACCGGGGTGACGAGGAGGGCGGCCCCGATTGCGTCGGTGATGAAGCCGGGCAGGACCAGCAGGATACCACCCAGCGCGGTCAGCATATCGGTGCCATCCAGCTCCGCTTGGGTGATGACGCCATCCGCCAAGACACCCCGGACCCGCTGGATATGTGCCCGTCCGAGGCGTTTCAGGATGAGGATCCCGGCCATCGAGGTCGCGGCGGCCAGCGCAAAAGCCGCGATCCAGCCGATTTCGCTCGCCACCAGGGCGAAGACCAACAGTTCCGCCAACGGCAGGCCGACAATCGCCAGCAGGATCCAACGTGTCAGTTTCATCAACTCATCCCGTGGTGTTGGCGACGGCGGCCGGATCGTCTAAGGTTTTTCAGGGCCGTAGCCGAGCGCATCGCCAGCATTTGCCTCTGGATTGGCCTCGTCGCCCCTCCTACATATGGTGACGATTGGCTGACGATGATCCGCGGTTATCGATCAGCCGTCACTGCGGTGCGGACGCGCATCGCGCCGCGCTTTCCCGGCCGCCGAGGGCATGTACGTGTTCGACATCTACACCATTATTTTTTTGGCGTTGGCGGTCTTCATCTTCCTTCGCCTGCGGAGTGTCCTCGGACAGCGAACCGGTCGCGAGCGACCGCCTTACGATTCCTATTCGGCCCGTGACGCCGTCCGCAGCCCGGCCAGCGACAAGGTGGTGGCGCTGCCTGGGCGCGGCCCCGACGCGGCGCCGCCAGCCGGCGGCGAGGCCACCGAGCCGACCCCGGGCTGGGCCGGCATTGCGGAGCCCGGCTCGGAACTGGCGGCCGGCCTCGATGCGGTCAAGGCCGCCGACCCGGCCTTCGATCCGAAGCACTTTCTCAATGGCGCCCGGGCCGCCTACGAAATGATCGTGCTGGCCTTCGCCGAAGGCGATCGCCGCGCGCTCAAGTCGCTGCTGTCGCGCGAGGTCTATGACGGCTTCGAGGCCGCCATTCGCGAACGCGAGTCGCGTGGCGAAAGCACGGAAACGCGCTTCGTCGCCATTGACAAGGCCGACATCACCGCCGCCGAGGTGAAGGGCAAGACCGCGCAACTCACGGTCAGGTTCGTGTCCCAATTGGTTTCTGTGACGCGCAATCGGGCCGGAGCGGTCATCGACGGAAGCCCCGACAAGGTGACTGACGTCACCGACGTTTGGACCTTCGCCCGCGATACCGGGACGCGGGATCCGAACTGGAAACTGGTCGCGACCGAGACCGGCCAGTGAGCGCGGGGGATCTGGGGGCGTGACGGCAGGCGGGGCGGACCGGTTGAGATGCCGGCTGCGCCGCGCTGGCATCATCGTTCTCCTGGCTCTTGCCGCGCAAGGAGCCGAGGCGCGGACGATGCCGCCAGCGCCACTGCAAATCCCGGGCGCCCGCCTCGAGCCTGTCGATTGGGCAGCGGTCGATGGCTGGGCCTCCGACGATCATGCCGAGGCCTATGCGACCTTCCTCGCGAGCTGCCGCGCCATCGTCAATCGCGGCGGGGCGCGTGGCGAGACCCGCCCGATCTATCCGGGACTGAAGACTGTTTGCCGCCGGGCCTTGCGTGCGGTGCCGCGTGACGCGGACGGGGCGCGCCGGTTCTTCGAAGAGAACTTCCACCCCTATCGCATTGCGCGGGTCGAAGAGACCGAGGGCTTTCTCACCGGCTATTACGAGCCGATCGTCGCCGGTTCGCGGGTGCGGACCGACGAGTACACGGTGCCCATGTATCGGCGCCCGTCGGATCTGGTCGCGCTCGGCCAGCGCCGCAAGGGTGGCTTTCCCAACAAGGGCAAAGTTGGCCGGCGGGTCGGCAAGGGCAAGAAGAGCAAGCTCGTCGACTATCACGACCGGGCGGCCATCCTTGACGGTGCGCTGGCGGGCCGCGGCCTCGAAATCTGCTGGCTGAAGGACCCGATCGACGCCTTCTTCATCCACATCCAGGGCTCGGCGCGCGTGCAGCTCGAGGACGGCGGAGTGCTGCGCCTCAATTACGAGGCGCATAACGGACATCCCTACACGCCCGTCGGACGGATTCTGATCGACCGCGGCATCGTCCCCAAAGAGGAAATGTCGCTGGCGCGCATCCGCGACTGGATGGCGGAAAATCCGCAGGAAGGTGAAGAACTGCGCCGGAAGAACAAATCTTTTGTCTTCTTCCGCGTCACGGAACTTCAGGATCACGAGGAAGCCGTCGGCGCCCAGGGCGTGCCGCTGACCACCTTGCGGTCCATCGCCGTCGACCGCGCGCTTCATGTCTATGGCACCCCGTTCTTCATCGACGCCGAGCTGCCGATCGCGTCGGTTGACGCCGCCACGCCCTTTCGTCGGCTGATGATTGCCCAGGATACCGGCTCGGCCATCGTCGGGCCGGCCCGCGCCGATCTCTACTTCGGCGCAGGCGACGAAGCCGGTCGCGTCGCCGGCCGCATCCGCCACCCGGCGCGGTTCACGATGCTGGTGCCGCGCGAGGTCGACCCGGCCCTCCGCCGCGCGCCTCTGCCGCGTCCGCGCCCGGCGGCCGCGGTCGTCGCATCGGAAACCGACGCGAAGGCCGGCGAAGCGCCCCTGCCGCGCCCGCGCCCGCGCACATGAGCGGGACCGACGAGCGGCGTCGGCGCCGGCGGCTGCTCAGCGCCGACGAACAGGCGCTGTGGTCCACCGTCACCCGTGCGGTGAAGCCGCTGCGGAGCACGCCTTCTCCCGCGCCCGAATCCACTTCGGACCTGGTGCCGGAACAGCTTCCAGTTGCGCCGCGGCCGGTTCCGTCTCAGCCCGCGCGACTCGCGACGCCCGCGCCGACGAAGCCTCCGCCGGTGGCGCGGCTGGAGCGTCGTCTGAAGCAGCGCATCGCGCGCGGCAACGAACCGATCGGCGGCCGCATCGATCTGCACGGCATGACGCAGGCCGAAGCCCATCGAGCCTTGCTGTCGTTCCTGCGCGGCGCGCAGGCCTCCGGCGCGAAAGTGGTCCTGGTGATCACCGGCAAGGGCAGCCGCGGCACGCATCGTGATACCGACAGACAAGGCGGCGTGCTGCGACGACAGGTTCCGTTGTGGCTTGCACTACCTGAGTGCCGCGAGCTGGTGGTCGGTTTTGAAAATGCACATGTCGGCCATGGCGGCGAAGGCGCGCTTTACGTTCGGCTACGTCGCCGCCGCGGCGATGTGAATAATTGAACGCTGACGTGCGATCGCAGCTCGCTTATGATCTATAATGCCTCTGGGGGGAGTGGGCATGATTCGTTGACACCGTTTGGAAAAAAGCTCCGTGATCTCCGCGCCGAGCGCGCCGTGACGCTGAAGGAGATGGCGTCCGCGCTCGGAGTATCATCTGCCTATCTGTCTGCGCTTGAACACGGACGGCGTGGCCGCCCGACCTGGGCGATGGTTCAGCGTATCATCGGCTACTTCAACGTCATCTGGGACGACGCCGAGGAACTGCAGGAACTCGCCGCGCTCTCCGATCCGCGTGTCGTCGTGGACACGGCCGGCCTGTCACCCGAAGCCACCGAACTCGCCAACCGTCTCGCGCGCGACATCGCGCGGCTTCCCGAAAGCGAGATCGTCGAGATCCTCGCACGGCTCAGGCGCGTGCGCCGGGTGGTGGCGAACGACAGCGTCCCCGCCACCAGCGACGTCACAGAATGAAGCGCGACAGATCGGCGTTCTTCGCCAGATCGCCGACATGCGCGTTCACATAAGCGCCGTCGATCGTCACCGTTTCGCCGGCACGGTCGGGCGCCGAGAACGAGATTTCGTCCAGCACCCGTTCGATCACCGTCTGCAGTCGCCGCGCGCCGATATTCTCGACATTGGCGTTGACCTCCACGGCGATGTCGGCGATCGCATCGATGGCGTCGTCGGTGAACGTCATCGTCACCCCTTCGGTCGCCATCAACGCCACCGTCTGCTTCACCAGCGAAGCTTCGGTGTCGATCAGGATCCGTCGGAAATCGTCGCGCGTCAGCGCGCGCAGTTCGACGCGGATCGGCAGCCGCCCCTGCAGTTCCGGCAGCAGGTCCGATGGCTTCGCCACGTGGAAAGCACCCGAGGCGATGAACAGGATGTGGTCGGTCTTCACCGGGCCATGCTTGGTGGAGACGGTGGTGCCCTCGATCAGCGGCAGCAGGTCGCGCTGCACGCCCTCGCGTGACACGTCGGCGCCCATGCGGCCCTCGCGCGCGCAGATCTTGTCGATCTCGTCGAGGAACACGATGCCGTTGTTCTCGACGCTGCGGATCGCTTCCTGCACCAGCTGATCTTGATCCAGCAGCTTGTCGGATTCCTCGTTGATGAGGATCTCGTAGGAATCCTTCACCTTGATTCGCCGCGTCTTGGTGCGGCCGCCGAACGCCTTGCCGAACAGATCGCCGATCGAGATTGCGCCCATCTGTGCGCCCGGCATGCCGGGGATCTCGAACATCGGCATCGAGCCGCCGGAGGCTTGCACCTCGATCTCGATCTCCTTGTCGTCCAGTTCGCCGGCCCGCAGCTTCTTGCGGAACGATTCCTTCGTCGCCGGGCTCGATCCGGGACCGACCAGCGCGTCGATCACCCGCTCCTCGGCGGCGAGATGCGCCCGCGCCTCGACGTCCTTGCGCTTGCGCTCGCGCGTCAACGCGATGCCGATCTCCAGCAGGTCGCGCACGATCGATTCGACGTCGCGGCCGACATAGCCCACCTCGGTGAACTTCGTCGCCTCGACCTTCAGGAACGGCGCCCCGGCGAGCTTCGCCAGCCGCCGCGAGATCTCTGTCTTGCCCACGCCGGTGGGGCCGATCATCAGGATGTTCTTCGGAAGCACTTCCTCGCGCAGCCGCTCGTCGAGCTGCAGCCGGCGCCAGCGGTTGCGCAGCGCGATGGCCACCGCCCGCTTCGCATCGGCTTGGCCGATGATGTAGCGGTCGAGTTCGGAAACGATTTCGCGCGGAGAAAAGTCGGTCATAGTGTCATCTGTGTTTGCGGGCGGTTCTATCGGCACAACGGGCGCCCATTCACGGTCAGGTCTTCAGCGTTTCGATCGTGAGATTGCTGTTGGTGTAGACGCAGATGTCGGCGGCGATGCTCATCGCCTTGCGCACGATCGTTTCTGCATCGAGCTCGGTATCGGCCAGCGCGCGCGCGGCCGCGAGCGCGTAGTTGCCGCCGGAGCCGATGCCCATGATGCCGGCTTCCGGCTCGAGCACGTCGCCGGTACCCGTCAGGACCAGCGACACGTCCTTGTCGGCGACGATCATCATCGCCTCGAGCCGCCGCAGATAGCGGTCGGTCCGCCAGTCCTTGGCCAGCTCGACGGCGGCGCGCATCAGCTGGCCGGGATATTGTTCGAGCTTGCCTTCGAGCCGCTCGAACAGGGTAAAGGCGTCGGCCGTGGCCCCGGCGAAGCCGCCGATGACCCCGTTCTTGCCGAGCCGGCGCACCTTGCGCGCATTGGCCTTGATCACGGTCTGTCCGACGGAGACCTGGCCGTCGCCGCCGATCGCGACCATGCCGCCTTTGCGCACAGTCAGGATCGTCGTGCCGTACCAAATGTCCGGTTGTGCATGTTGCATGGAAAGAGCCTGTAACGGTCGATCGAGCACCAGATGTAGGAACCGTGCCGCGCCGATGCAAACCGGCCGGTTTCGTCAACGATACGGCACGGCTGGTATGGCGGAGCCCGTTCGCCCCTGCTAAAAGGCGCCGTTCCGTGGAAAACCCCGAAAGATCGCCCATGCGCAAGGCTTCGCTCCGGCGTACCACCAAGGAGACCGACGTCGAGGTCGCCGTCGACCTGGACGGCAGCGGTGCTGCGACCATCGCCACCGGAATCGGCTTTCTCGACCATATGCTCGATCTGCTGGCCCGCCATGCCCGCATCGACATGACGGTCCGCGCCAAGGGCGATCACCATATCGACGACCATCACACGGCCGAGGACGTCGGCATCGCGCTCGGCCAGGCCGTGCGCCAGGCCCTGGGCGACATGCGCGGCATCACCCGCTACGCCGATGTGCACCTGCCGATGGACGAAGCCCTGACCCGGGTCGCGCTCGACATTTCCGGCCGGCCGTTCCTGGTGTTCCGGACCACGTTCAACCGCGACAAGATCGGGACCTTCGATACCGAGCTGGTGCGCGAGTGGTTCCAGGCCTTCGCGATGAATGCCGGCGTGACCCTGCACGTGGAGACGCTGTACGGCGCCAACGACCATCATATCGCCGAAAGCTGCTTCAAAGGTCTGGCGCGGGCGCTGCGGACGGCGATTGCCATCGATCCGCGCGCGGCCGGGGAGATCCCTTCGACCAAGGGGTCCCTCGGCGGCTGAACGGAGCAAGGATTCCATGGCCGTCTACACGGTTCACGAGCCGCCGATCCGGCCGGGCGACAGCCGTCCGGACCCGGTCCGTTTTGCCTTCGTCCGCGACGGGTTCCATTTCTGGGCCTTCGTCGCGCCGCCGCTCTGGATGCTGTGGCACCGCCTGTGGCTGGTCTTCTTCGGCTATCTGGTGCTCGGTGCCGTCCTCGCCGCCCTGTTCTGGGCCACCGGCACCGGATCCGGCGCGCGGATGGCGATCATGCTCCTGATCGGCCTGCTCGTCGGTCTCGAGGCGCCGACCCTGCGCCGCTGGACCCTGGCCCGGCGCCGCTGGCGTGAGGTGGGCATCGTCGTCGCCGACAATGCCCAGGCCGCGGAGCGTCGCTTCTTCGACGGCTGGGACGTACCCGGCCCGGCGCCCGCTCAGCCCCTGCGGCCGGCCATGAGCTTCAAGACGCCGCCGGCCAATCCCGTTCTCGGCCTCTTTCCGGATCCGGGACGGCGTCCATGACCGTTGCCATCGTCGATTACGGGTCGGGCAACCTGCACTCGGCCGCCAAGGCCTTTGAGCGTGCCGCGCGCGAATCGGGCAGCAGCCAGACCATCCTGGTCACCAGCGACCCCGAAGTGGTGCGCCGCGCCGACCGGATCGTCCTGCCGGGCGTCGGTGCCTTCGCTGATTGCCGCCGCGGTCTCGACGCGTTGCCCGGCATGGTCGAGGCGCTGGAGCAGGCGGTACGCCGTGACGGCAGGCCGTTCTTCGGCATCTGCGTCGGCATGCAGCTGATGGCCTCGCGCGGTCTCGAATACGAGATCACCGAGGGTCTCGGCTGGATCCCGGGCGATGTCGAGAAGATCGCGCCGGCCGACCCGACGCTGAAGATCCCCCATATGGGCTGGAACACGCTGGAAGCGCGGCGTCCCCACCCCCTGCTGGCGGACATTCCGCTCGGACCGGATGGCCTGCACGCCTATTTCGTCCATTCCTACCAGCTGCGCCCGGCCGATCCCGCCGATGTCGTCGCCCTGACCGATTACGGCGGTCCGCTCACCGCGATCGTCGGCCGCGACAATTACGCGGGCACCCAGTTCCATCCCGAGAAGAGCCAGCGGCTCGGCCTCGCTCTGATCGCCAACTTCCTGAAGTGGACGCCGTGATTCTCTTTCCTGCCATCGACCTGAAGGACGGCGTCTGCGTCCGGCTGCAGCAGGGCGATATGGCGCGTGCGACCGTGTTCAACCGCGATCCCGCCGCGCAGGCCTTCGCCTTCGAGTCGCAGGGCTTCGAATATCTGCACGTGGTCGATCTCGACGGTGCCTTTGCCGGCAAGCCGAAGAACGTCGCGGCCGTTCACCGCATTCTCGAGACGACCGCCTTCCCGGTTCAGCTCGGCGGCGGCATCCGCGACATGGCGACCGTCGAGAGTTGGCTCGCCGAGGGCGTCACCCGCGTCATCATCGGCACCGCCGCCGTGCGCGACCCTGATTTCGTCAAGGAAGCGGCGCGCCGCTTTCCGAACCAGGTTGCCGTCGGGCTCGATGCCCGCGACGGCAAGGTCGCCGTCGAAGGTTGGGCCGAGACCTCGGAGCTAACCGCGGAGGAACTGGCGCGCCGTTTCGAGGACGCTGGTGTCGCCGCCATCATCTATACCGACATCGCCCGCGACGGCTTGCTCAAGGGCCTCAATATCGACGCTACCATCGCGCTTGCCGAGGCGATCTCCATTCCGGTCATTGCCTCCGGCGGTCTCGCCTCGATCGACGACGTCAAGGCGCTGCTCGAGCCCCGCGCGCGCCGTCTCGCCGGCGCCATCGCCGGACGGGCCCTCTATGACGGCCGGCTTGATCCCGCCGCCGCGCTCACTTTGATCAAGCAGGCACGAGGCTGACGGATGTTCAAGGTGCGCGTCATTCCCTGTCTCGACGTCAAGGACGGCCGTGTCGTCAAGGGCGTACAGTTCGTCGACCTGCGCGATGCCGGCGATCCCGTCGAAGCCGCCATCGCCTACGACGCCGCCGGCGCGGATGAGCTCTGCTTCCTCGACATCACCGCCAGCCACGAGAATCGGGGCACCATTCTCGACGTCGTCCGCCGCACCGCCGAGGCCTGTTTCATGCCGCTGACCGTCGGCGGCGGCGTCCGGACCGTCGACGACATCCGCACCCTGCTGCAGTCCGGCGCCGACAAGGTGTCGATCAACACCGCGGCGGTCAGCAATCGCGGCTTCGTGCGCGAGGCGGCCGAGAAATTCGGCGACCAGTGCATCGTCGTCGCGGTCGACGCCAAGAAGGTGTCGCAGCCGGGCGAGCCCGATCGGTGGGAAATCTTCACCCATGGCGGACGCAAGCCGACCGGGCTCGACGCCATTGCCTACGCGCAGGAGGTGGTCGCGCTCGGTGCCGGCGAGATCCTGCTCACCTCGATGGACCGCGACGGAACCAAGAGCGGCTTTGACCTCGCGCTCACCCGCGCGGTCGCCGATGCCGTTCCCGTTCCGGTGATCGCCTCCGGCGGCGTGGGCAACCTGGACCATCTGGTCGCCGGCATTCGCGACGGTCACGCCACCGCTGTCCTCGCCGCGTCCATCTTCCATTTCGGCGAATACACGATCCGCCAGGCCAAGGAACACATGGCCCGGGCCGGTCTGCCGATGCGTCTCGATCCCTGATACCCTGTCGCCGTCCGTTCGGCTCCGGAGCCCGTATGACCACGTTCACCATCCATCAGCTCGCCGATCGCGTGAAGGAACGGGCCGCGGCGAGTGCCGAGACCTCCTACACGCGCAAGCTGCTGGACAAGGGCGTCGCCCATTGCGCGAAGAAAATGGGTGAGGAGGCGGTCGAAACCGCATTGGCCGCCGTGGCCGAGGATCGCGACCGCGTGATCTCCGAGGCGGCCGATCTCCTCTACCATCTGCTCGTTCTGCTCGAAGCCCGCGGCATCGAGCTGGCGGAAGTGGAAGTGGCGCTGGATCGCCGCACCGGGCAGTCGGGCCTGGCCGAGAAGGCCGCGCGCCCGCGGGATTGAGCCACGAAGGCCGACATGGATCAGCGCGCCGATACCGGATTATCGCCCTACCGGGTCTTCAGCCGGGCTGAATGGGCAGCGCGGCGCGAAGACACGCCGATGACGCTGACGCCCGACGAGGTCGTCCGTCTTCGTTCGCTCAATGACCGGCTCGATATTCGCGAGGTCGAGGAGATTTACCTGCCGCTGTCGCGGCTCCTGTCCTTCTATGTCGCTGCGGCGCAGCGCCTGTTCATGGCGCAGCAACGCTTCCTCGGCACCGAGGACACCAAGATGCCCTATGTGATCGGCGTCGCCGGCTCGGTCGCGGTGGGCAAGTCGACCACCGCCCGCGTGTTGCAGGCCCTGCTGGCGCGCTGGTCCGCGATGCCGAAGGTCGATCTCGTGACCACCGATGGCTTTCTCTATCCGAATGCCGTTTTGGAGCGGGAAGGCCTGATGGAGAAGAAGGGCTTTCCCGAGAGCTACGATCTCGCCACGCTGTTGCGCTTCCTCTCGGACATCAAGGCCGGGCGCCGCCCGGCGCGCGCGCCGGTCTATTCGCATCTCGTCTACGACGTCGTTCCCAATCAATGGGTCGAGGTCGATCGCCCCGATATCCTCATCGTCGAAGGCCTCAACGTGCTGCAGACCGGACGGCCGCCGAAGGACGGCAAGGCGATCCCGTTCGTGTCCGACTTCTTCGACTTCTCGATCTATATCGACGCCGACGAAGACGTGCTGCGCACCTGGTACATCGACCGGTTCATGACATTGCGGGAGACCGCCTTCCGCGATCCGAAATCCTATTTCCACAAATATGCGGCGGTGAGCGACGCCGAGGCGCTCGACACCGCGACGTCGATCTGGAACCGGATCAATCTCGTCAATCTGCGCGAGAACATCCTGCCGACGCGCCAGCGCGCCGACCTGATCCTCAAGAAGGGCGCCAGCCACATGATCGAGGAAGTCGCGCTGCGCCGCTTGTGATCGAAGCCGCCGGTCGCTTCAGGCGGCGTGGCGGTTGGCCTCGGCCCCGAAATGTTCGATGTAGCGCGGGTTGAGCGCCGAGACCGGCAGGATGATCAGCACGTCGGTGGTGCCGAACTGGTGGTCGATCACCGCGCCGTCGCCGATATAGGCGCCGAGCCGCAGATAGCCCTTGATCAGCGGCGGCAGCTCGCGCAGTGCCGCCTTCGGATCGATCGCCTCCTTCGCCATCCGGTTCATGTCGACGTAGCGGCGCGGCACCGCGCGGGCGCGCCACGATTCCGGCGCGGCGGCGAAATGGTGCAGGAACGACAGCGGCAGGGCGAGCCGGTCGGGATCGGTGCCGTCGAGGCTGGCGCAGCCGATCATCACGTCGAGCCCGTGCCGCCGCACGTAGCGCCAGCAGCCGTGCCAGAGCAGTTCGACCGTCCGCTTGTTGCGGTAGGGCGCCAGCACGCAGGAGCGGCCCAGTTCCAGGAAGCGGAGCTGCGGATGGCGCTCCATCATGGTGCCGATTTCGAATTCGCCGGCGCTGTAGAAGCCGCCATGGCGTTCGGCGATCTGCTGCCGCAGCAGCCGGTAGGTCCCGACCACCGCCGGCTTGTGCCCGATCGTGCCCTCGGCCTCGTGATCGACCACCAGGAGGTGGTCGCAGATCGCGTCGAACGCGTCGACGTCGCGCTGCGCCAGCACCGTCTTGGCGTCGGCGATGGCCGACCGCTCCTTGTAGAAGACCTGGTAGCGCAGCTTCTGCGCCTGCCGCACCTCGGCCGCGGTGGTGGCCAGCCGCACCTCCAGCGAGCCGAGCCGGCCCAGGCTCGCGTCCTGCGGCGTCCGCGCGTCCGGGATGCGCAGCCCGCTATAGGCGCGCAGCGTCGGCAGCAGGCCGCCGGCGGCGGTCGCGAAGGCGGGTTTGAATCGGCTGATCAGGCCGCGCGGCGTGAGCGCGAGCGGAAGAGCGGATACCATGGCGAAGTCCCTCCCCGACGGCGCAGGAGCCCAGCCTGCGACCGCGGTCGAATCGACGAACGTCCGCGGCGGGACTGCTTACATCATGCGTTGAACACCGAATTGTGACAATCCATTCACATGCGGTGCGGCGCCTCGGCGTGTCCTGTCGCGCGACCCGGAAAACATTCAAAATCCAGCAATGACGCCGATTCTGGCTCCGGGTCAGGCGGGCAGGCGCGCCGCGACCTGCTCCAGGGCGGCTGACAGCCGCTCCCGGTCGAGCGGCTTGGCCAGGAATTCGTCCATTCCGGCCGCCCGGCACGCCTCGCGGTCCTCCGCCTGGACATTGGCGGTCAGCGCAATGACCGGGACCCGCTTGCCACCGGCTTCGGCCTCCGCGGCGCGGATCCGCCGGGTCGCCTCCAGCCCGTCGGTTCCGGGCATGTGCACGTCCATCAGCACGAGGTCGTACGGCTCGCCCGCGCGCTCCGCGGCGAGCCAGCTCTCCACCGCGCGCGCCCCGTCTCCGGCGATGGTCGGCCGGTGGCCGAGCTTGGTCAGCAGCGAGCGCGCCAGCAGCGCGTTGATCTCGTTGTCTTCGGCCACCAGGATCGACAGACCGCGCGCATTGGCGGCATCCGCCGCCCCCTGATCGGTTGAATCGTCCGCCTCGGGCGCCAGGGTGGCCGCGGCGAAATCCTGCCGCGGATCCACCCGCGCGGCGAGCGACGCCGCCCGGACCGGCTTCACCAGATATCCCGTGTAGCCGGCCGCCAGCAGGTCCGGCAGGCGCGGACGTTCGCTCGGCGTGACCAGCACCAGCCGGCGGGTGCTGTCGTCGCCGCAGCGCCCAAGCGCCGCCGCCGCCTCCGTGCCGACCGCGGCGTCCACGATCACGATGTCCCAGGTCCGTTCCGGCAGCAGGGCGCCGGCGACGATCGCGTCCGGGACGACGCAGGTCTGCGCCCCGCAGCGGCCGAGCTGCTGCGCGATCAGCGGCGCCGACACCGGCGACGGCGAGACGATCATCACCGCTTGGCCGGAAAGGTCGGGCGTGCGCGCACCCTCTTCGGCGCTTTCCGCCCGCGGCAGCGGCACCGTCACCTGGAAATGCGAGCCGACGCCGGGCCGGCTTTCGAGACCGATCCGTCCGCCCATCCGCTCCACGATCTTCTTCGAGATCGCGAGGCCGAGCCCGGTGCCGCCGTGGCGCCGCGCCACGCCGCCTTCCGCCTGTTCGAATTCGGCGAAGATCCGGGCCTGGTCCTCCGGCGCGATGCCGATGCCGCTGTCGCGGACATTGAAGGCGATCTCTTCAGGCCAGATCCCGGGTTCCACGGTTAGCGTGACGCCCCCGCTTTCGCTGAACTTGACGGCATTGCCGGTCAGATTGAGCAACACCTGCCGCAGCCGGACCGCGTCGCCCACCACCGTCGCCGGCACGGCCTCGTCGATCGACGCGGCGATTTCCAGGCCCTTGGCCTGGGCCCGCGGCGCCAGCAGCTCGATCACGTCCTCGATCAACGAGGACAGCACGAACGGGCGCGCCTCCAGATCGAGCCGCCCGGCCTCGATCTTGGAGAAGTCGAGCACTTCCTCGATCAGCGCCAAAAGCGTGTCGCCCGACGTCTTCACCGCCCGGACATAGGTCTCCTGTTCGGGCGTCAGCCGCGTGTCGAGCAGGAGGTCCGTCATCCCGAGAATGCCGTTCAGCGGCGTGCGGATCTCGTGCGACACGGTGGCGAGGAAGCGCGATTTGGCGCGGTTCGCGCTCTCGGCGTGATCGCGCGCCTCGGCCAGTGCGCGTTCGGCTTCGGTCCGGTCGGTGACGTCGCGGCCGACGCTCTGCACCTCGCTGCCCTCGCCAGTGCCCATCACCACGTCGGCCCAGCCGATCCAGCGCGGCCCTTCCGGCGTCTCGATGCACTGATCGTGGATCCGCGCGCCGCCGGTCGTGTCGGCGGCGTCGCCCTGCTCGATCACCCGGAACGCGAACGTGCTGCCGATCAACGATTCACGGCTTCGCCGCGCCAGGGTGCAGAACGCGTCGTTGACATAGGTGATGCGGCCGGCGCGGTCGCGCCGCACGATCAGGTCGCCCTGCGCCTCAAGGAAGCTGCGCGCCCGCTCCTCGGCGTCCCTGAGCTCCCAGTTCCGGTCGGCGAGATCCTCGGCCAGTTCTTCCGTCTGCCGCAGCCGCGCGCGCAGGCGCCGGTTGCGGCGCGCCAGTTCGGCGGCGAGACCTGCGACGGCGAGCAGCGCAACGAACAGACATCCGGCCGCCATGGTGCCATTGGACAGCGCGCCCTCGGCCGCCCGGGCCGGCGAAACGGTGAGCGCCAGCGCGCTGATGGCGGACGCCGCGGCGCAGCCGCGCGACCGTGCTCCGATCCGGCCGCCGATGGCGGCCGCATGTGCCAACAGAACCCGCATGTTCGACGCCTGCGCCTCGTCCCGCGAGCCTCGAACGGCTCGTCTTGGCTGTCGCGGCGATGGTGCCGGGGGATTGTTTCGATTCCCTTCAGAAGCGCCGGCGCGCGGGGTCCACGGCCCCCGCACCTTGGAATCGCGGTTGACGCTTGGTTACGGACGGGCGGAGCGCCGGAGCCTCACGCCGCCGCCCGCGCGGAATCCGCCAGCGTGCGATAGGACAGCGCTTCGGCGAGGTGGCTGCGCTCCACCTTTTCCGTCCCGTCGAGATCCGCAAGCGTGCGGGCGACGCGCAGCACCCGGTGATAGCCGCGTGCGGAGAGCCGCAGCGCGTCGGCCGCTTCGCGCAGCAAAGCCAGGCCGCTGGCGTCGGGCCGCGCCACCTCCTCGAGCAACGGACCCTGGACGGCGGCATTGCAGCGGATCTCCGGCTGGCCGAGCGCGGCATAGCGCCGGGTCTGGATTGCCCGCGCGCGGGCGACGCGCGCCGCCGCTTCCGCGCTGCCCTCGCGCGGCGGCGGCAGGATGAGGTCGGCCGCCGTCACCGCCGGCACGTCGATATGCAGGTCGAACCGGTCGACCAGCGGTCCCGACAGCCGCCCCTGATAGTCGGCGGCGCAGCGCAGATTGGCGCCGCGGCGGCAGACATAGCCGGGCTCGTTGGCGCGCCCGCACCGGCAGGGATTCATCGCCGCCACCAGCATGAACCGCGCCGGATAGGTCACGCGGTGGTTGGCCCGCGCGATCGCCACCTCGCCGGTCTCCAGCGGCTGCCGCAGCGAATCCAGCACCTGCGGCTGGAATTCCGGCAGCTCGTCGAGGAACAGCACGCCGTGATGCGCCAGCGAGATCTCGCCCGGCCGCGCCCGCAGGCCGCCGCCGACCAGCGCCGCCATGCTGGCGGAATGATGCGGTGCCCGGAACGGCCGCCGGTTGCTCAGCGTGCCGTCGCCGATCGCCCCGGCCACCGAGGCGATCATCGAGATTTCCAAGAGCTCGGCGGGCGTGAGCGGCGGCAGGATCGTCGGCAGCCGCGCGGCCAGCATCGATTTGCCCGCGCCGGCCGGGCCGATCATCAACAGGTTGTGGCCGCCGGCCGCCGCCACTTCCAGCGCCCGCTTGGCGCTTTCCTGTCCCTTGATGTCGCGCAGGTCGACGGACGCGCTCTCCGCCTCGCGGATGCGCGGCTGCGGCCGCGATAGGACCTGGCTGCCCTTGAAATGGTTGGCCAGCTGGATCAGCGACCCCGCCGCGACGATCGGCATGTCGGGGCTCGCCCAGGCCGCCTCCGGCCCGCACGCAGCCGGGCAGATCAGCCCTTCGCCGCGGGCATTGGCGCTGATTGCGGCCGGCAGCACCCCGGCGACGGGCGCGATCGAACCGTCGAGGCTCAGTTCGCCCAGCACGGTCTGGCCGGCGAGGGCGTCCGCCGGGATGGCGCCGATCGCCGCCATCAGGCCGAGCGCGATCGGCAGGTCGTAATGGCTGCCTTCCTTCGGCAGGTCGGCCGGCGCCAGGTTGACGGTGATGCGCCGCGCCGGCAACGCGAGACCCGATGCGGTTAGCGCGGCGCGCACCCGTTCGCGGGCCTCCGACACGGCCTTGTCGGCCAGACCGACCACGTAGAAGGCCGGAAGACCCGGCGCGACCTGCACCTGCACGTCGACCGCCCGCGCCTCGATCCCCTCGAACGCGACCGTGGTGACACGCTGGACCATGCCTCGCCCCCTGATACATCCCAAGGTAGCAAAGGGGTCGCTATGCTACAAGAACATTGCGGGAACTGAGTTCCTAGCTGTCGTTGCCGAGAAGGTTATTTATCCGGTTCATGGTCAGGGAGAGGCCAGCCCATGCTGATGGATCGGGCTGGATGTAGCGGCTAAGCCGGCGGTCTGCAGAGCCTTGGCGAAGAGCTTAGCGTGCGCCGGGTTGTTGGAGGTTATTGCTCGTTCGACGGTGATGCCGAGCTGGGCCAGCTAGGCCAAGGCGCGCTGGAGGACGACGGCCGAATCGGCCAGCTTTTGAGGGCAGGATCTCGGTGCAGGCTATGAGCGAAACGTCGATGCAGACGCGCAGGAAATCTCCTGCTCCGGGCGAATAACCCATCGTGGGTGCGACCGCTAGCGGCAATCCACGCCCATTTTCTCAAAGGCTTGCACGATCATCGAGCCCCGCCATACTGGCGCTGACTAGTTCGGGGGCGAATCATTGGCGAGGAAGGCGACACCGGACAGGACCGCGTTCAACCAGGCGGCCGTGCTTCCTTACGGACTCAGAATCTCAGATTTCGAAGTTGCGATGCAGGACGTTTACGACTTCTTCTACGACGTAAACGCGCTACTTTCGGACAAGGGTCTTCGGCGACTGGACGATATGATGCGGCCGGCCGCCCTGTCCGGCATGATTTCTGACATGATCACCGCTTCGCTAGCGAAGTTCTCGCGCTCCCTGGTCGAGAACAAGCACTTCAACGGCCACCCAGATCTCATCGTCAGAGGCAGGTATCCCAACGACTCCGTGGCCTCCGGAACCGAGGGGATCGAGATCAAGAGCACACGAAAGATCGGCGGTGCGGTCGATACTCATGGCGCCCGCGAGCAGTGGATGTGCGTCTTCGTGTACGAGGTAGACAACACGACGGAGCCGGCTTCCGCCCGCGAGCCAATGAAGTTCACCGAAGTGTATCTTGCGCAGGTCATGCCGGAGGACTTCCGCCGGAACCCTCGTTCGGAACTTGGAACGCGCACTGCGACGCTGCACCGCCAAGGCGTTCGTAAGCTGCGCTCCAACTGGATCTATAAGATCAAACGGCCCTCGAAGCCTACGGGGCGGAAGACCAAGAAGGCTAGTCCGACGACAGCACCTTGAGCTTCGCTAAGCGCGGGATCGCCTCTGAAGCCAGATCATAAAAATGCGAGTCCAGCTCGACGCCAATACTGTCATAACCAACCGCATTGGCTGCTGCTAGTGTCGAGCCCCCGCCCATGAAAGGGTCAAGCACAACACCCTTGCCGAGGGGCAGGGAAGCCCTCACGAGTTGTCGCATGAAGGCTTGCGGCTTGAGCGACGGATGAGGGCAGATCTTCTTTTCGGTCGCAGGGGTGGGATGGGACCGGATGAGATCGCCGAAAGGCTGCGCTTTCGAAGGGCGGCGGAAGCCTCCCGTTCCCCATCGCCGGAGATTGTCCTGCACTCGCCCATTAAGCGGGGCGCGCAACACCACCCAAGGCTCCCATTGTGAGCGCGGCATGACCGAGACTTCGTCAAATTCATGGTGTGCATTCTTCGGCCTGTCGCCGCCTCGCATGGTCATGACTTGCCGTGCGATGTAGCCGCGTAGTTCGAGACCGGACTCCACCATGGCACTGGCCACGATGTGTGCCAACAGGGGATTGGATGCGATTACAACGTTGGCTCCAGGCACCACGATTCGCTTTACCAAAACGCCGAACCGCCTAAAGAACTGGTGCAGTGCGATCCGGTCGGCATCGCCCAACACGGTGAAACGCGGCAGCGGCGCGCGCCGGTGACCGTCAAAAGACGGCGGTATGCGCCAGATGCCGCCCTTCCCCGCCCGCAGCTTGGCGGTTTCCTTCGATGTGTACTCCACCAACCCATAGGGCGGATCCGTGACTACGGCATGCACAGAGTTTGGCCCCTGCGCCGCGAGCCAATCGAAGCAGTCGGCCTGAAAGAGCTTCGCTTGCCCGATTTGTCTCTGGCGTGTCGCCGGAAGCGTAGTCCGTTCCTCAGGCAGCGCACCAAGACGGTAGCGGCCTCGAGCCGTCCTCACGAAAATTGTGGGCGTGTTCAGGTTCAAATAGGAGCGGACGGAGGATGGCGGCACATCCCCAATCTGCCCGCGCACGGCGGCCGTAATCTCATCCGTCGAGGCATCCCTGCTTACGGCGGCGAGGAAGTCAATTATGGAATCGCGGACGACACCTGGCGGGAATGACATCGAATCGGGCCCACTGCTGCTCCCTCACTTTGTCGGGTTGACGTCCAGACGTCAACAATTTGTGCCATAGTTACCTTCCGGAGACCAAACTCCGTACGCCGAACTTGCCTATGACCTCAAGCGATCGGCAGACCCGGCGCGACCTGCACCTGCACGTCGACCGCCCGCGCCTCGATCCCCTCGAACGCGACCGTGGTGACACGCTGGACCATGCCTCGCCCCCTGATACATCCCAGGGTAGCAAAGAGGTCAATCTGCTACAAGAACATTGCGGGAACGCGCGGCTACACGGCGTGCCGCTGCTTGGCCGGCGCGCCCGCGCGCTTGGCCTCGATCGTGTCCCAGATCTGCGCCGCGATGTCGGGCCCGCCGAGCCGCTTGATGGCACGCAGCCCGGTGGGCGAGGTCACGTTGATCTCGGTCAGGTAGCCGTCGATCACGTCGATGCCGACGAAGATGAGACCGCGGTCCCGCAGCGCCGGCCCGATCCGCTCGCAGATCTCCTTTTCGCGCGCCGTCAGTTCCGTCGTCTCCGCGGCGCCGCCGCGCACCATGTTCGAGCGCAGATCGTCCGCCGCGGGCACGCGGTTGACCGCACCGGCGAACACGCCGTCGACCAGGATGATGCGCTTGTCGCCGTGCTTCACCGCCGGCAGGAACCGCTGCACCACCCATTGTTCGCGGAAGGTGGTCGCGAACAGGTCGAACAGCGAGCCGAAATTCAGGTCGTCGCGCGTCAGGCGGAACACCGCCGCGCCGCCATTGCCGTAGAGCGGCTTCATTACGATGTCGCCGTGCTCGGCGCGGAACGCCTTGATCTCTTCGAGATCGCGCGTCACCAGCGTCGGCGGCATCAGCTCGGGAAAATCGGTGACGAACACCTTCTCCGGCGCGTTGCGCACCGCGGCCGGGTCGTTGACCACCAGCGTCTGCGGATGGATCCGCTCGAGCAGATGCGTCGCCGTGATGTAGGCGAGATCGAACGGCGGATCCTGCCGCATCAGCACGACGTCGAACGATGCCATTGCGACGCGCTCGGCGGGCCCGAGCGTGAAGAAGTCGCTCTCCTGGTCGCGGACCGTCACCGGCTGCGCGGTCGTGAACAATTCGCCGTCGCGTAAAGCCAGCCGGTCGGGTGTGTAATAGGCGAGACGATGGCCGCGCGCCTGGGCTTCCAGCATCAGGGCAAAGGTCGAATCCCCGCGCGTGTTGATGGCGGCGATCGGGTCCATCTGCACGGCCACGTTCAATGACATCACGGCTGCTCCCTTGCGGCGCCGCGGCCTCGCGGCACCGCCCCGACATACATCCCGGCAGGATCGCCGCCAATGAACTTGTCGCGAGGTCGGTCAGGCCGAGGTCGGTCAGGCCGAGGTCGGTCAGGCCTGGGCGTCGAAGGCGGCGGGCAGATGCCGGGGCAGCCGCCCCGGAGCGACGAGCACCACGTCGAATCGGATGTCGACCACCTGTTCCGGCGCATGCACAGCGAGCCAGAACTCCGCCGCGGCCGCGATCCGCTGGCGCTGCCGCACGAGCACGGCTTCCGCCGCCGCATCGAGCGAGGCCCGTGCCTTCACCTCGACGAACACCAAGAGCCCGCCGCGGCGCGCGACGATGTCGATCTCGCCGGCGGGGCAGCGCCAGCGCCGCGTCAGGATCCGGAATCCCTTCGCGATCAGGAAGGCAGCGGCGCGGCTCTCGGCGGAGAGCCCGAGCCGGAACGCGGCCTTGCGGTCATTCGGCCGGCTCATCGCCGCTGCTCATCGCCAGCGCCTGGCGGTAGACCTCGCGTCGTGGCCGCCCGGTCGCCTGCGCCACCGCCGCCACCGCATCCTTGAGCGAATGGGCCTGCAGGGCCTGGCGCAGCAGGGTCTCGGTTTCGCCGGCATCCGCCGCGGCCGCCCGCGGCGGCGCCACGACGATCACCATCTCGCCGCGGACTTCCGCGTCGCCCTGGTAGTGCGCGGCCAGACTGGCGAGGTCGCCGCGCCGAATCTCCTCGTGCAGCTTGGTCAATTCGCGGCAGACGGCGGCCTCCCGGCTGTCGAGAACCGCGGCGAGGTCGGCCAGCGTGTCGCCGAGTCGCGGTCCGGCCTCGAACAGGACCAGCGAGGCGGGGACGGCGGCCAGTTCGGCGATGCGGTTGCGGCGGGCGGCGCTCTTGGCCGGCAGGAAGCCCTCGAACAGGAACCGGTCGGTCGGCAGTCCGGCGCTGGACAGCGCCGCCATCACCGCCGACGGCCCCGGAACCGCCGTGACCATGTGGCCGGCCTCGCGCGCCGCCCGTACCAGCTTGAAGCCGGGATCGGAGATCAGCGGCGTTCCCGCATCGGAGATCAACGCCACCGCCGCGTCCTCGGCAAGCCGCTGCAGCAGCCTCGGCCGGGCGCTCTCGGCATTGTGGTCGTGATAGGCGAGGAGCCGGGCGCCGATGCCGTAATGGTCGAGCAGGCGCCGCGACACCCGCGTGTCCTCGCAGGCGATCAGGTCCGCCGCCGCCAGCACCTGCAGGGCGCGCAGCGTGATGTCCCGGAGATTGCCGATCGGCGTCGCGACGACATAGAGGCCCGGCGCCAATGCCGGCGCGGCCAGCACCTGACCCTCGATCGTGTAGCGCCGTTGCCCGGCCGCTGCCGCAGCGTCGTCGAAATCCGGCCGTGGTCCCATTTTCGTCATCCCGGCATCTTATCTGTGAAACGCGGGGACGAGAGCGTCATGTTCAGCTCAAGCTTTTGACTCACAGGCATTCTTGCCCATTATGACCTTTGCACCGAGCACCGGCGCCGGCGGAACGGGCGTCGTGGAGGAGGACGACCGTGTCCGGGATGATTGACGCTGCGGGATGGCTGCTGCGCGGCTCGCGCCTTTTCACCACCGTGATCGTATCCGGCCTGCTTGCCGCCTGTGCGGGCGGCGGCAGCGGCGACATGTTCGGCTCGACGCCGGCGCCGCAGCAGCAGCAGACCACCGCCATCGGTTCCGGCCAGATTCGCGTCGGCCTCGTTCTGCCCATGTCCGCCTCCGGCAATGCCGGGCTCGCCGCGCAATCGATGAAGAACGCAGCCGAACTCGCAATCGCCGAGTTCAACAATCCGAACATCCAGCTGCTGGTCAAGGACGACGGCGGGACCGCGCAGGGCGCCCAGCAGGCGACGCAGCAGGCCCTCGACGAGGGCGCGGAGATCATTATCGGCCCGCTGTTCTCCCAGGCGGTGGCAGCAGCCGGCCAGACCGCGCGCGCCCGCGGCGTGCCGGTGATCGCCTTCTCGACCGATTCGAGCGTCGCCGCCCGCGGCGTTTATCTGCTGAGCTTCCTGCCGGAATCCGACGTCGACCGCATCGTCGATTACGCCGTGTCCCAGGGCAAGCGCTCCTACGCGGCCCTGCTTCCGGACAATGCCTATGGTTCCGTGGTCGAGGCGGCGTTCAAGCAGGCAGTGGCGCGCAAGGGCGCGCGCATCGTCGCGCTGGAGCGCTACTCGCAGGACAAGGCGCAGATGCAGGAGTCGGTGCGCCGCGTGGCTCAGGCTGCAGGGCAGGCCGACGCGATCTTCATTCCCGATGCGGCTGACACGGTTCCCTCGGTGGTCGGCGCGCTCGCCGCGACCGGGGTGAACCCGCGCCGGATCCAGCTGCTGGGCACCGGCCAGTGGGACGACCAGCGCATCTTCAACGACGCGCAATTGCAGGGGGCCTGGTACCCGGCCCCCGATTCGAGCGGCTATCGCTCCTTCGCTGGCCGCTATCGCGCCCGTTTCGGCCAGGATCCCGTCCGCACCGCGACGCTGGCCTACGATGCCGTCTCGCTGGTCGCGGCGCTCGTCAAGACGCAGGGCGCCCAGCGCTTCTCCGAGCAGATCCTCACCAATCCGTCGGGCTTTTCCGGCATCGACGGCATCTTCCGCTTCCGCAGCGACGGCACCAGCCAGCGCGGCCTCGCGGTGATGCGGGTCTCGCCTTCGGGCGGTCAGATCGTGAGCCCGGCGCCGAAGAACTTCGGCGCTACCGGCACCTGAGCGCGAGGCCTACGCGGCCAGGTCGGCGACCACCGCATCGAGTACCGGGAAGCCGGCGCGGGTCACCCGCAGCCGGCCGTCGGCGGTACGGGTCAAGAGGCCGTGCTCGCACAGCCCGCCGATGCGCGCCGGGTCGAGCGGCCGCCCGGACAGGGCCGCGTAGCGCTCCGGATCGATGCCCTCGGCGAGGCGCAGCCCCATCACCAGGAACTCGTCGGCCTGTTCCTCGCGCGTGAGCGGGGAATCCTCGATCAGGCCGTGCCCCTGCGTCTCCACCCGCTCAAGCCAGCGTTCCGGATGGCGTTCGGTCGCGGTGGCATAGCGGCTGCCGTCGACCGTGAGACGGCCATGGGCGCCCGGACCCACGCCGGCATAGTCGTGCATGCGCCAGTACACCAGGTTGTGCCGGCACTCCGCGCCGCTGCGGGCGTGATTGGAGATCTCGTAGGCCGGTAGCCCGTGCGCGGCGCAGACGTCCTGGGTCAGGTCGTAGAGCTCGCGCGCGGCATCGTCGTCCGGGATCACCAGCTTGCCGGCCGCGTGCAGGCTCGCATAGGGCGTCTCCGCTTCGATCGTCAGCTGGTAGAGCGACAGGTGCTCCGCCGCCTCGCCGATCGCGCGCTCCAGTTCCGGCTGCCAGCTTTCAGGCGTCTGGCCCGGCCGCGCATAGATCAGATCGAACGAGTAGCGATCGAAGATCTGGCGCGCGATCGCGACCGCCTCGAGCGCTTCCGCGGCCGTGTGGAGGCGGCCGAGCGCGGCCAGGGCCCGGTCGTCCAGCGCCTGCACCCCGAGCGAGACCCGGTTGACGCCGGCCGCGCGATAGCCGCGGAACCGCCCCGCCTCGACGCTGGTCGGATTGGCTTCGAGCGTGACTTCGACGTCGCTGGCGACGCTCCAGTGGCGGCCGATCGCGTCGAGAATGGCGCCGACCGTGGCCGGCGCCATCAAGGACGGCGTGCCGCCGCCGAAGAAGATCGTCTCGACGACGCGCCCCGGCGTCCGCGCCGCCGCGGCGGCAATTTCGGCTTCGAACGCGCGCACATAGCGGTCCTGATCGATCGCCGCGTGGCGCACGTGGCTGTTGAAGTCGCAATAGGGGCACTTCGACAGGCAGAACGGCCAGTGCACATAGACGCCGAAGGCGGAATCCGCGGGACCGGTCATGACGGGGATGTCCGTTGGGCCGCGGCGGTCCGGCGCGCGGCCGCGTCGCCGAGACAGGCGTCGGCCAGCAGCAGGAAGGCGCGGGCGCGATGCGACAGGCCGGACCCGTGCGGCGGCAGGCCGTGCTTCTCCTCGCGCGACATCTCGCCGAACGTGCGCGTGTGTCCGTCCGGCTGGAACATCGGATCGTAGCCGAAGCCCTGGCTGCCGCGCGGCGGCCACACCAATGTTCCGTCGACCTGCGCCTCGAACGTCTCCACATGCCCGTCGGGCCACGCGACGCACAGCGCGGAGACGAAATGCGCCCGGCGCAGCGCGGGCGTGAACGCATCGCGCTCGCGCAGCATGCCTTCGATCGTCTCCATCGCCTGGGCGAAGTCCTTGTTGGGACCGGCCCAGCGCGCCGAATGGATCCCTGGTGCGCCGTTCAGCGCGTCGACGGCCAGGCCGGAATCGTCGGCGAACGCCGGCAGCCCCGCGGCCTTGGCCGCGGCTTCGGCCTTGATCTGCGCATTGGCGCGGAAGGTCGTTCCGGTCTCTTCCGGCTCCGGCAGGCCGAGCGCACCGGCGGAAACGGCCTCGATCCCGTACGGCGCCAAAAGATCGCGCATCTCCGTGAGCTTGCCGGGATTGTGCGTGGCGATCACCAGACGGCCGGACGACAATGAGCGGTGCATGAGGACGTCTCCAGAGGCGGCGATCAGCCCGCCGCCATCTTCTGCAGGTCGACGAGCTTCGTGATTCCTTTGCGCGCGAGCGCCAGCAGCGCCAGGAACTGCTCCTCGGTGAACGGCGTCTTCTCCGCCGTTCCCTGCACCTCGACGATCCCGCCGCTGCCGGTCATGACGAAGTTGGCGTCGGTCTCGGCCTCGGAATCCTCGGCATAGTCGAGATCGAGCACGGCAGTGGTGCCGTAGATCCCGCAGGAAACCGCCGCGACATGGTCGCGCAGCGGATTGGTCTGGATGATCGAGCGGGCCCGCATCCAGTTGAGGCAGTCGTTCAGCGCCACCCAGGCGCCGGTGATCGCCGCGGTCCGGGTGCCGCCGTCGGCCTGGATCACGTCGCAGTCGACCGTGATCTGCCGCTCGCCCAGCGCCTCGAGATCGACCACCGCCCGCAGCGAACGCCCGATCAGCCGCTGGATCTCGAGCGTGCGCCCGCCTTGTCGCCCGCTGGCCGCTTCGCGCCGGGTCCGCTCCAGCGTCGCGCGCGGCAGCATGCCGTATTCGGCCGTGACCCAGCCGCGCGCCTGCCCCTTGAGCCAGCCGGGCACCCGGTCTTCCAGCGTCGCGGTCACGAGGACGTGGGTGTCGCCGAACTTCACCAGGCACGATCCCTCGGCATATTTGACCACGCCGCGTTCGAGCGAGACGGCGCGCAGCTCATCGGGTTGTCGGCGGCTCGGCCGCATGCGGGATCCTTTCATGCTGGTGTCGGCGCCGGTTGTAGGGGGGGCGCGGCCGGGCGGCAAGCGCGGGCCTTGCGCCGGCGGGACAATTCGCTATATTTCGTCCACGTCCGTTATGGACGATCTGTTAAGCGATCTCATAGCGGTCGGATGTTCCGGCCGGGTATCGAGAGAGTGGGCCCCCCGGGACCCGCTCTTTTTTGTTACCTCGGCCGGCCGATGGAGCCGGCGGGTACATGACCGGGTCGATGTTGCAGCAGAACGAGAACGAGCCGAGGCTCATTGTCGAGCCGGGTCTTGCCGCACGTGTCGTCGCGATCGTCGAACCGGTGATCGCGCAGCTCGGCTATCGCCTCGTCCGCGTGCGCATTTCCGGCCTGGCCGGATGCACCGTTCAGATCATGGCCGAGCGGCCGGACGGCTCGATGTCGGTGGAGGACTGCGAGGCGGTCTCGCGCGCGGTTTCGCCGGTTCTCGACGTCGAAGATCCCATCGAGCGGGCCTACCGGCTCGAGATTTCCTCGCCTGGCATCGATCGGCCGCTGGTGCGCCGCTCCGATTTCGAGCGCTACGCCGGGCACATCGCGAAAATCGAGATGGCCGTGCCGGTCGAGGGCCGCAAGCGCTTCCGCGGCGTTCTGCTCGGCGCCGACGCGACCACGGCGCGGCTGCGCCGTGACGACGTAGCGGAAGACGAGGCGGCGGAGGTCGTCCTGCCGATCGAGGACATGGCCGAAGCGCGGCTGGTCCTCACCGACGCATTGATCGAGGAATCCCTGAGGCGGGGCAAGGCGGCGGAACGCGCCGCCGCGACCGCAGCCCAGGATGAAGCTGCGGGAGAAGCCCGCGAGGATGTCCGGCGCAAGCGTGGCCCGCGTGGCCGGAGCGCCTCGAAACAAGGAGAGTGACCGATGGCCGCCGTCAGCGCCAACCGGCTCGAACTGCTGCAGATCGCCGACGCCGTCGCGCGCGAGAAGTCGATCGACCGCAACATCGTCATCACGGCGATGGAGGATGCGATCGCCAAGGCGGCGCGCTCGCGCTAC
>Ga0182741_1000753_pt1 | contig 45945 bp, 46 predicted proteins | sample eDN5th37CBELigOP_FD_128874 | JGI IMG/M metagenome (GOLD analysis project Ga0182741, IMG submission 128874) | Enriched Organic Plus compost microbial communities from Emeryville, California, USA - eDNA 5th pass 37_C BE-Lig OP (version 2) (version 2) ... | reverse complement strand
GCCCGACGCGCTGCTGAGCTACCTGGCCCGCCTGGGCTGGTCGCACGGCGACCAGGAGCTGTTCAGCCGCCAGGAACTGATCGACCTGTTCGACGTAAAGAACTGCAACTCCAAGGCCTCGCGCCTGGACATGGCCAAGCTGGGCTGGGTCAACCAGCACTTCCTGAAGACCGAGGCGCCGGCCAGCATCGCGCCGCACCTGGTCTACCAGCTGGAAAAGCTGGGCCTGGACCTGGCTGCCGGCCCGGCGCCGGAGGACGTGGTCATCGCCCTGCGCGAGCGCGTGCAGACGCTGAAGGAAATGGCCGAAAAGGCGGTGGTCTGGTACCAGCCGCTGACCGTGTACGACGAAGCGGCGGTGGCCAAGCACTTCAAGGCCGGCGCCGAACTGGCGCTGGGCAAGGCGCGCGAACTGCTGGCGGCGCTGCCGCAGTGGACCGCCGAGAGCGTCGGCGCCGCCCTGCACGACACCGCCGCCGCGCTGGAGATCGGCATGGGCAAGGTCGCCCAGCCGCTGCGCGTGGCCATCACCGGCACCCAGGTCAGCCCGGACATTTCGCATACGGTGTACCTGGCCGGCCGCGACGAAGCCTTGAAACGCATCGACGCCGCACTCATCAAGGTACCGAAGGACTGATCCCGCGAGGCAGGCATGAGCGCACACGAGCACAGCTGTACCGCCCCACACCACCACGTCGACGACGCGGCGGGCTTCATCGCGGTGGTCGAACGGGTGTGCCGCGAGCGCGGGCTGCGGCTCACGCCGATCCGCGCCAACGTGCTGCGGCTGATCGCCGAGGCCGGCAAGCCGGTCAAGGCCTACGAACTGCTGGACTGGGTGCGCGAGGGCAAGGGCGTGGGCGCCGACGCCCCGCCCACGGTGTACCGCGCGCTGGATTTCCTGATGGCCAACGGCTTCGTGCACAAGCTGTCCTCGGTCAATTCCTTCGTCGCCTGCCACCACCCCAGCAGCAACCAGCATTCGGTGCCGTTCCTGATCTGCGACCGCTGCCACAGCGCGGTCGAACTGGAAGACCGCGACATCGTGCGCCAGCTCGAAACCCGCGCCCGCGAACTGGGCTTCAAGCCGCAGGCGCAGACGCTGGAAGTGCACGGCCTGTGCGCGGACTGCGCCGGCTGAGCCTGCCGGCGGGGTGCCCGCCACGTCGCGCCTACCCGGTGGCGCGGTGAGGATTTCGCCGCGCGGCCGGCGCGTGCTGTGGGGCTCGACCGCCGCCGCCGTGGTGCTGTGGGTTGCCTGCTTTGTGGTGTTCTCCGATTCCTGCCTCAGCCTGGGCGGTGCCGGCGCCAGCTGCCGCAGCATGGTCGACTATCCGGAATTCCTGCTGATCGCGGCGGTCTTCGGCGTGGTGCTGCTGATCCCGGTGATCGCCGTGCTGGCGCTGGCGGCGCTGGTGGCGACCCTGATGGCGAAGCGCAGACCGCCGGACTGACGGTTCCGCAGGCGCTGAAGCGCGGGCCATCGGCCCTGCCGGCTTACTTCGCCGGTTCCTCCGCGCTGTAGACGACCTCGCCGTCCTTGAGGGTCTGCAGCACCTGGATCGTGTGCAGCGCGGCCGGCGCGATGGTCAGCGGATTGTCCGAGAGCACCACCAGGTCGGCGCGCTTGCCGGTTTCGATCGAGCCCTTGCGCGCCTCTTCCGAATACTGCCGCGCGGCCCACAGGGTGATCGATTTCAGCGCCTGTTCCGGCGTCACCCGCTGCGCCGGACCGAGCACGCGGCCGCTGCGCGTGGTGCGGTTGACCGTGGCGTCGAGCACGCGCATCGCATCGGGAAACACCACCGGCGCATCGTGGTGCGAGGTGAACACCATGCCCGCGTCCAGCACCCAGCGCGTGGGCGAGATGTTCTCCGCGCGCTCCGGGCCGAGCACCGAATCGCGGTGCCAGTCGCCCCAGTAGTAGGTATGCATCGGGAACAGCGAGGGGAAGATGCCGAGCCGGCGCAGTTCGCCCACCTGGTCGCGGCGCAGGGTCTGGCCGTGGATCAGTACCGGCATCAGCCGTTTGTCCGGATGCGCGGCCTCGGCGGCGGCCACGGCGTGGATGAACTGGTCGATGGCGGCGTCGCCATTGGCATGCGCCAGCACCTGCCAGCCGTTGTCCCACGCCTTGCCGATCAGCGCGTCGGCCTGCGCGTCGCTATAGGCGGGATAGCCGGCGTAGTCCGCCTTTTCGCCTGCAGGCACCCGGTAGTAGGGCCGGCTCAGCCAGGCGGTCTTGCCCTGCGGCGAACCGTCCAGGCTGATCTTCACCCCGCCGATGCGGAAGTGGTCGATGTAGTCCGGGCCGTAGTAGGGGCCGAGCATCGCCGGGCTGTCCAGCGCCACCTGGATATCGGGGTAGGCGACGACGTCGATCTTCAGCCTGCCCGCCTTGCCGGCCATCGGCAGCATCGCCAGCGTGCCGGCGTCGGTCTTGCCGTCCTGCGCGGTGGTGTAGCCATGTTTCATGTACAGCGTCTGGCCGGCCTCGAGCATGGCCATGGCCTGCTCCAGGCTCAGTGCCGGCATCAACCGCGCAAGCGCGAGGGTGTGCGCGCTTTCCTCCAGCACGCCGTCGGGAACGCGGCTGCCGGGCTCGCGGCGGATCACCCCGCCTTCGGGGTCGGGTGTGCCGGCGTTGATGCCGGCCTGTTCCAGCGCCTTGCTGTTGTACGCGCCCAGGTGCCCGGACTGGTGCATCAGGATCACCGGGATGTCGGTGGCGATGGCGTCCAGCTCGGTGCGCGTGGGGTGGCGTTTTTCCGCCAGCTGCGAATCGTCGTAGCCGAAGCCGATCAGCACTTTGTAGCCACCGGGCACCGTGGCCGCGGCACGGAACCGGCGCATGATGTCCTGCAGCGCGGGAATGGAATTGCCTTCGCCATCGGGTGCGGGCAGCAGGTTGGCCGACAGCGCCTGCAGGCCGACACCGGACACATGCCCATGGCTGTCGATGAAGCCGGGCACCAGGGTGCGGCCCTGCAGGTCCACCTGCCGCGCCTGCGGGCTGAAGGCCAGTGCGGCGCTGCGCGTGCCGACGAAGGCGATGTCGCTCCCACGCACGACCACCGCTTCGGCCTGCGGTTGCCGGTCGTCCATGGTGACGATCGGTCCGCCGGAGTACAGCGTATCCGCCGCGCCGGCGGTGCCATGCAGCGCCGCCAGCAGCGGCAGGGCCAACAGGGGTTTCATGCGCGGGCTCCGTGGCGGACCAGACGGCAGCCTAGCGCGCCGCCGGCATGCGCGCGGTGATTGCGGCGTCGCTCAGCGCACCGGGTTGGCGGCCGTGTCCACTTCCACCACCACCGACATGCCCGGGCGCAGGCGCGCGGCCAGCGGCTGGCCGGGGTCGATGGCGATGCGGATCGGCAGGCGCTGCACGACCTTGGTGAAATTGCCGCTGGCGTTGTCCGGCTTGAGCACGGCGAACTCCGAGCCGGTGGCCGGCGCGATCTGCTCGACATGGCCGCGCAGGCGCTGGCCCTGGAAGGCGTCGACGCTGAAGGTCGCCGGCTGGCCGATGGCCATCTTCCAGGTCTGGCCTTCCTTGAAGTTGGCCACGATCCACAGGGTGTCCGGCACCAGGAACAGCAGCTGGGTGCCGGCGGTGACGTACTGGCCCAGCCGCACCGAGGCCTCGGACAGCTGGCCGTCGCGCGGGGCGCGGATGACGGTGTTGTCCAGGTCGATGCGCGCCAGTTCCAGAGCCGCCTCGGCGCTGGCGACCTTGGCCTCTAGCCCTTGGCGCGCGACGCGGGTGGCGGTGAGGTTCTCCTCGGCGATGCGGATGGCCGCCTGCGACTGCGCCACGCCGGCGCTTGCCGCCTGCGCGCCGGCGCGCAGCTTGTCGCGGTCGCTGCTGGACACCAGTTGCTGCGCGGCCAGGGTTTCATAACGCCGCAGTTCGGTGCGGGCACGCTGCTGCTCGGCCTGGCCGGCCGACAGGTTGGCGCGGGCGGAGGCGATCTGCGCGCGGTTCTGCGCCTGGCTCTGGTCGGAATTGGCCAGCTGCGCGCGCGCATCGGCCAGCGCTGCTTCGGCCTGGTCGACCTTCTGCCGGTAGGTGCGGTCGTCGATGCGCAGCAGCGGCTGGCCCTGCTTCACATGGTCGAAGTCCTTCACCAGCACCTCGGTGACGTAGCCGCTGACCTGCGGCGCCAGTACCGTCACCTGCCCGCGCACATAGGCGTCGTCGGTATGCACGTGGCTGCTGTTGAACGGCCACAGCTGCCAGGCGCGCAGGATCAGGGTCAGCCCGACCACGGCGATGACCATCATCACCGCCACGCTGGCGCGGCTGGGCGTGTTGTATTTGGAGACCGGCGCCGGAGTCGCGGCCGCCTCGCCGTCGCTGGCGTCGGTGATCGGCTCGTTGGCGCCGCCGGGGTTCTGCTGCCTGTCGCTCATGTCGGTTGCTTCATCTGGAGGGCGTGGCGGCTGCGGCCGGCCGGATCGCCTTTTTCACGGTGGGATTGCGGAACAGCACTTCCAGCAGCAGCCAGCTGAGGAAGCCGATCGCCAGCCAGCCGCTCAGCGCGAACACATCGTTGAACGCGCGCACGTTGGCCTCGCGCCTGGCGGCCTGTGCCAGCGACGCGGCGGCCTGCGCCTGGCGTTGTACCGGGTCGGTGATCAAGCGGGCGTAGCCTTGCTGCTGCGCGCGCAGGCGCTGGGCGACGAGCGGGTCGGCCGGGTCCAGCTGGCTGACCAGTTGGCTGGAATACACATGCTCGCGGTGCAGCTGGTAGCTGCCCAGCAGGGCCGAGCCGGCCAGGCCGCCGAAGGTCTGGGTCAGCGACAGCACCACGATGAAGGACACGATGTGGTCCAGCCCGCGCGCCATGGCCTGGCGCATGCCCATCAGCATCAGCGGGCCCATGAACATGCCGCTGCCCACCGCGGCCAGGAACTGGCTCAGTGCGAAATCCATCGGCCGGTCCAGGCTGGTGCGGTGCTGGTCGAGGAAGGCGGCGCTGCCGAGCAGGAGGATGGAGGCCAGCAGCTGCGGGATCAGCGCCTTCGGCCCGAAGGTCAGCGCGCCGGCGGCGATGCCGGCCAGCACGCCGAGCAGGATCACCGCGAACAGCGGCGCCATCTGGTCCGGCCCCATGCCCAGCGTGCGCATCATCGTGACCATGCCGTAGGACTGCTCGTTGGTCAGGAAGCGGATCAGGAACGCGCCGGCGATGAAGCGCAGCATGGTCGGCCCCATCAGCCAGCGGATCTGCAGCAGCGGGTTGCGGCGATGGTGCTCGACCAGGAACGCCGCCAGCGCCAGCACCGTCGCCGCGGCCAGCAGCCCGCCCAGCCAGGGCGTGTCGAACCACCAGCGCAGGTAGCCCTGGCTGAGCACGATGACCAGCATCGCCAGCGCCGGCGCGAGCAGGGCGAAGGTGACGAAGTCCAGCGGCTCGAACACCTTGATCTGGATGCCCGGCGGCAGCTTGAGGATCACCACCGCGGCGAACGCGCACAGCGCCAGCCCGGCCTCGAACAGGTACAGGTTGTGCCACTCGCCATGGTCGAGCAGGCCGGGCGAGACCAGCCACGCCAGCGGCACCGCCAACTGCGACAGGCCCATGCCCACCACCAGCAGGTTGCCCACGTATTTCCTCGGCAGCGCCTGCAGCATGTACAGCGTGCCCAGAGTGGTACAGGCCGCGCCGGCGAAACCGCTGGCCGCGCGCACCAGCACGGTCGTCGCCAGCCCGCCCACCGCCAGGTGCAGCACCGCCAGCACGGCGTAGACGCCCAGCCCCAGCTCGGCGAACAGGCGGATGCCGTATTCCTGGCGGAACTTGAACACCAGCAGGTTGGCGGTGACGTTGACCATCATGTAGGCGGCCACCAGCCAGTTGGCTTCGGTCGGCTGCAGGCCCATCTGCCCCTGGATCCACGGCAGGTTGGCGCTGAGCAGCGCGTTGCCGAGGCCGCCGGTGATCGCCACCAGCACCGCCACCGCCGCGTAGGCCGCGCGCCGGTGCGGCGGATGCCAGGGCATCGAGGCCGAACCGGGCAGGGTGGGCTTTTCGTGTTCTTCCCAGTCGGGAATGGGCCTGAGCGGTTTCATGCGTCCGCTCCGCTGGAAGCGGCCAGGCCGGGGCGCAGCAACTGCAGCGCACGCGTGGCCAGGCGCGCGCGGTCGGCGCGGGTGCGCCCGCGCAGCGCGGCGCCGAGCATGCTCGAGATCAGCGACAGGTCGGCCAGTTCCAGGTCGGCCCGGCACAGGCCGGCGGCGCGCGCGCGCCGCAGCGCCGGCTCCATCAGCTTCAGCACGCGCTGGCGGGCGGCGCGGATCGGCGGGTCGTTCGGGTCCACCGCGCGCCAGTAATCGGCCAGCGCCGGCGAGTGCACGATGCGCCGGGCCATGCCGCCGATCAGCTCGAACAGGGCGTCGTCGCGCTCGCCCAGTTCGGCCACGTGCGCCTGGATCTTCTCCACCGTGCGCTGCAGCATCGCCTCGATCAGCGCGGCGCGGTCGGGGAAGTTGCGGTACAGCGTGGCGCGGCCGACGCCGGCGCGCTCCACCACCAGGTCCAGCGGCGCGGTGATGCCGTGCTCGCCGAACACGGCGTCGGCCGCGTCCAGCAACTGGGCGCGGCGCGCGGCGGCATCGGAGCGGATCGAGGTCATGCGCCCATGATCCGGACAAAAATGTCCGGTTACAATGAGCGCGGTGTGAAACGCCGCGTCCGCCAAAGCCGCCATTCAGGCTGGCGGCAGGCGCCAGGTGGCGGAAAGGCGGAAGGGGCCTTGCGGCCCCTTCCTCCACTGCGCCTGCGACGCGCCGGTCAGAACCAGGCGCGGATGCCGAAGGCGACGCCGCGGCCGGGCAGCGGCGAGTAGTCGCGCAGCAGCGAGGTGTGCGGCCGCGCCTCGCGGTTGGTCAGGTTGCTGCCGTCCAGGAACAGCTCGTAGCTGTTGCTGCCGCTGCGGTCCCAACGGTAGGCCAGGTGCGCGTCGACCAGGGTGTAGCCGGCGCTGGGCGCCTCGTTCAGCGCCACGTCCTTCTGGCTGCCGTAGCGGACCGCGCCCACCGAGGCGCGCCAGCCGTCGCGCGACCAGCGCAGGTCGGCGCCGACGCGCGCCGGCGAGATCCGCGGCAGGTAACCGCCATTGGCCAGGTCCACGCTGTAATTGTGGCTGTGGTCGCCATGCGGCACGGCAATGTCCGCACGGCGGCTGCTGCTGCCGTCCAGTTCGGCCTTGACGTAGTCGCCGAACACGCGCAGGTCCCAGTCGCCGTTGTCGCCCTCGGCCAGGTGGAACATGGCCTCGGCCTCGGCACCCTTGAAGGTGGCGTCGTGCTGGGTCCAGACCCGGACCGGCAGCCCCTGTTCGACCACGCCGGTGTCGGCCAGGTAGATGAAGTCCTTGAATTTCGTCTGGTAGACCGAGGCCGAGACATCGATGCGGTCGCCGTGCGCGTGCAGGCCCAGTTCCATGCGCTGGCCGCGCTCGGTGTCCAGGTTGGCGTCGCCGATCTCCAGCGAGCGCGTGGCGATGTGGGCGCCGGCCGCGTACAGCTCCTCATTGGTCGGCGCGCGCTCGGAGCGGTCCACGCCGAAGCGCAGGTCGAAATGGTCGTTGACCGTCCAGATGCCTGCCGCCGACAGGTTGGTGGCACCGAAGTCGCGGTTGCGCAGCGCGTCGTCCGGGCTCAGCTTGACCCGGTCGTGGCGGCCGCCCAGTTCCAGCTTGAGCGGGCCGAACTGCTTTTCCTGCAGCACGAACAGGCCCAGCGTGCGCGTGCGCGTATCCGGGACAAAGGCCTCTTCGCCCTGCGCGCCGAAATCGCTGTTGCCGAACTGCAGGCCGAACGCGCCGTTCCAGCCGGCCAGCGGCTTCTGCACCGCTTCCACGCGGCCTTCCACGCCCTTGTTGGTGAAGCGCGTGGACGGCGTGCCGGCTTCCAGCTCGGTGTGCTCGTAATCGGTCCAGGCCGCGCGCGCGGTCACGCTCTGCAGGAACGACAGCGGATCGTAGAGGCCGCCCTTCACGTCGAAGCGGTTCTGCACCATGTCGATGCGCACGTCGTGCTCGCCTTCGCCTTCCTCGTCGCCATGGCCGTGGTCGTCGTCGTGATCGTGGTCATGGTCGTCGCCGGCATGCACATGGGCGCCGTTGGGGATGCCGTAGTTGCTGCGGTAGGTGCCCAGCGACGCGCCGAGGAACCCCGACTCGCCCAGCCAGGTGGCGCCGACGCCGCCGGCGCGGGTGCGCATGGCGCTGTTCTCCAGGCGGCCGCGCGGGCCGAGTTCGTCGTCGTGGTCGTCGTGCGCAGCGTGGTCGTGGTCCTCGTCCAGCGCCGCCGGATTGATCGCGTAGCCGGGAATGCGGTAGTCGTCGCCGTTGCGCACCAGGCCATCGACGTGCAGCACCAGGTTGCCGCCGCTGACGCCGTCGAGCCGGAACATGCCGCTGCGCTCGCTGTTGACGCTGTTGCCGCGCAGTTCGGCGCGGCCGCTCAGCGGGCGCTCGGGCAGGTCGCGGGCGATGCGCCCGTCGACCACGTTGACCGCGCCGCCGATGGCGCCGCTGCCGAACAGCAGGGTCGCCGGGCCCTTCAGCACCTCGATCTGGTCGGCCAGGAACGGCTCGATGCTGGTGGCGTGGTCGGCGCTGACGGTGGAGGCGTCCATGTTGCCGACGCCGTTGGCGACCACCGCCACGCGCGGGCCTTCCTGCCCGCGGATGATCGGCCGGCCGACGCCGGGGCCGAAGGAGGTGGTCTGCACGCCGGGCATGCGCGAGATGGTGTCGCCGAGCGTGGCGCCCTTGCGCGCGTCCAGTTCCTCGCCGGTCAGTACCGCGACCGGGCGGGCCAGCGATTCGGCATCGCTCTGCAGCGGGGAGGCGGTGACCTTGACCGCCGACAGCTCGGTCAGGTGATGGCTCTGCCCGTCGTTGTCGTCGGCGGCCTGGGCAGCGACGGGAAGGGCGGCAACGAGCGCCACGGACAGGGCGTGGCGGGCAAGGCGCGGGAAGGTACGTGAGGGGATCGGTCGGGTCATGGTGTTGTTACTTTGTATCAATGAAGGAGTGTAGGACGGTCTGGAAGGACGGCGATCAGGAAAGGGGGAGCCAGCGGGCCGGGCGATAATGTTATATTATTCCATAACGCGCCGCCGCCCCTGCTGGAAGTCATGCCGCCGAAATCGTCCCGCCAGTTCCTCGACCGCTTCGGCGCCGCCGGCTCGCTGCTGTGCGCGGTGCACTGCGCCGCGCTGCCCGCCTTGCTGGCGCTGGCCCCGTCGCTGGGGTTGTCGTTCTGGTTGAGCGATGGCGTCGAGCAGGCGGTGGTGGTCTTCGTGACCTTCCTGGGCCTGTTCAGCCTGCTCTGGGGCTACCGCCGCCACCGCGCGCTGCGCGCGCTGGCGCTGCTCGTGCCCGGGCTGGCGCTGCTGTGGGCCGGGCTGCTGCATGCCGAACTGCACCATTCGCCGGTGCCGCACGCGGTGGTGATGACCATCGGCGGCGTGCTGGTGGGGTTGGCGCATCTGATGAACCTGAGGCTCAACCACCGCCACGTGCACGACGCCAGCTGCGCGCATTGAGGGGTGCATGGTAGGCTTTCACTTCACGCGCGGGGGCGCTGTTACAGCGGCCTCGCCGAACCCGTGTCAGTACGGGGCAATCTGATTTCAAACCTAAGGAGTTGACGACATGGGTAAGGGTGACCGCAAGACCGCCAAGGGCAAGCGCTACAACGCCAGCTACGGCAATGCGCGTTCGCATTCGGTGAGCAAGGTGGCCGTGGGCGCAGCTGCGCCGGTCGCCAAGAAGACTGTCGCCAAGGCACCGGCCAAGAAGGCCGTCGCCAAGAAGACGGTGGCCAAGGCCGGCTGATTCCCGGTCTGGCAACAGCAAAAAAGCGGCGCTTGCGCCGCTTTTTTTTGTGTCCGCTCCTGCCGGAGCTCCGTGCCCGCGTCGATCGCCGGGGGCGAAGGTCCGCCGCCACCCGGCGCGGGCAACGGCCGCTCAATCCGGCTGGCGCAATGCCTGCAGCAGGGTCTGCGGGTCGCCGTCGTTGGGGGCGGCGGTGATGCCGGTCAGCCGCGCCAGCAGCGGGTAGACGTCGACGTTGTCGAAGCGCGGCAGCACCACGCCCTGCCGGAACGCGGGGCCGCGGGCGACGAACACCGCCTGCATCGACGGCAGCGCCGGGTCGTAGCCGTGCGAGCCGCGGTTGCCGGGCGAGCGCCTGGCGATGCCCTTGCGGGTCAGCGCGTCCCAGCCTTCGTGCATCTGGCAGACGATGGGCGGAACGCGCGGATGGGTGCCGTAGTGCCAGCGCGCCGGGAGCTGTTCCTTCTTCCAGCAGTCGTAGTGCGCATGCGCGCCCAGCAGCGCCTTCTCCGCCTCCCGTTCGCGGCCCGGCTGCGGGGCGAAGCCGACCGACTGGCCGACCGATACCTCGCGCGCGATCTCCGGCGCGACCATGTCCTCGGTGGCGATCACCTGCCCGGCCGGGACGCTGGCCATGCCGTGGTCGGACACGACGATCACGTTGGTCCTGTCGAGCAGACCCTGGCGGCGCATGCCGTCCAGCAGCTGGCCGATGGCCGCGTCCACTTCCTGCAGCGCGGCGGCGTACTCGGGCGAATCCGGGCCATGGTCGTGCCCGGCCTGGTCCACCTGTTCCATGTAGGCGGCGACCAGGCGCGGCGTGCGGCCATCGGGCGCGCCTTCCAGCCACGACAGCACCAGCTTCATGCGTTCGGACAGCGGCACGCTTTCGTCGTAGGCATGCCACTGGTTGGCGTGCACGCCCTGGATGGCGGCCTCGCTGCCCGGCCACGACCAGGTCGCGCTCTTGTAGCCGGCCTTCTCCACGCCGACCCAGATCGGCTCGCCGCCCCACCAGGCGGGGTTGGTCACCGCGGCGCGGTCCTGGAGGCTGAAACGCCCCAGATCCTCGGCGCTCATGCTGTTGTGGATGATGCCGTGGTGGTCCGGGCGCAGGCCGGTGACCAGGGTGTAGTGGTTGGGGAAGGTGAGCGAGGGGTAGGAAGGCGACATGCCGACCGAGCGCACGCCTTCGCGCGCGAGGCGGGCCAGATTGGGGCTGTGGCCGCGTTCGACCATGTCCGCGCGCAGGCCGTCGATGGACAGCAGCAGGACGGTGGGCGGCGCCGTTGCGGCGGCTGAAGGGGTGGAGGACGGGGCGGGACCGGTGGATGCGCAGGCGGCGAGCAGGCTGGCGCCGAGCAGCGCGAGGCAGATGCGGAACGGGATCATGCGCCCATGATAGTCCCGGCCTGATGACAGCTGGCATACATCGGTTGGCGGAAACGGCGGGCCGGTAGGAGTCTGCGCATGGCTGCAGCGCGATACGTGACGGGAGTGGCGAAACGCATGCGGGGGCAGCGTGGCGTCGGTGCAGAATGTGGCCGCTGCGTCCGCGGCAAACCGCGCCGCCGCGCTCAGTCGAACAGCGAAGGCACCGCTGCTTCTTCGTGCAGGGCGCCTTCCAGCCGCAGCAGCGCGGCCTTGGTCGGCAGGCCGCCGCCGAAACCGGTCAGCGCGCCGTCGTTGCCGATCACCCGGTGGCAGGGCAGCACGATGGGCAGCGGGTTGCGGCCGTTGGCTGCGCCTACGGCGCGGGTCGCGGTGGGGCGGCCGATGCGCTGCGCCAGCTGGCGGTAGCTCCAGGTGGCGCCGAACGGAATCTCGGCCAGCGTGTGCCAGACCTGCAGCTGGAATTCGGTGCCCACCGGCGCCAGCACCAGGTCGAAGCCACGGCGCCGGCCGTGCAGGTAATCCAGCAGTTGCCGGCGCGGTTCGGCCACGGCGTCCGGCTCGTGCTGCCACCCTTCGCGGCCCTTGGCATCATGGCGATTCTGCGCGAACAGGATATGGCGCAGGCCGGTGGCATCGGCGGCGACGGTGAGCGGGCCGATGGGGGTGTCGAAACGGTCGTAGTAGAGGGTCATTGTTCGGGTTCCTTGTTCGGTTCCGCAGCCAGGTGCCAGAGGTGGAGTACCGCGTAGGCGCGCCAGGGCCGCCATGCCTGCGAACGGGCTTCGGTGGCGCGCTCGCCCAGGCGCTGGCCTTCGCCCAGCACCTGCTGCAGCACTAGGTCGCCGGCGGGGAAGGCGTCGGGCATGCCCAGCGCGCGCAGGGCCATGTAGTGCGCGGTCCAGGGGCCGATGCCGGGCAGGGCGGTGGCCTGGTGGACGAACTGCTCCAGCGTCTGCGCGCGGCTGAATTCCAGCCGGCCCTCGGCGCAGGCCAGCGCCACCGCGCGCAGGGTGGCCGCGCGGGTGCGCGGCAGGCCGATGCTTTCCAGCGGCGCTTCGGCCAGCACCCCGGGCGTGGGGAACTGCCGGTCCAGGCCCTCGGGCATGTCCGCCAGGACCTGTCCGAAGCGGTCCACCAGCCGCCGCGCCAGCGTGGTCGCCGCGGCCACGCTGACCTGCTGGCCCAGCACCGCGCGCGCGGCGACTTCGAAGCCCTCCCAGCCGCCGGGGATGCGCAGGCCCGGACGCTGGGCGATGCCGCGCGCCAGCAGCGGCTCGTGCCCCAGGCAGGCATGCACGGTGGCCAGGTCGGCGTCGAGGTCGAACACGCGCCGCACCTTGGCCACGATCGAGGGGATGGTGCGCGCATCGGTGGTGCCCAGCTGCAGGCGCAGTTCCGGGCGCTTCGGGTCGGCGCTGACCCGGATCAGGCTGGCGCGGCCGCCGGCGACGATCACACGCTGGTAACTGTCCGCATCGATGTGCTCGATGCCGGGAATCGCGCGCCGGCGCAGGAAGCCGAGCATCGCCGGGAAATCCAGCGGCGGCCGGTAGGCCAGGCGCAGCACCGGCTCGCCGCCCGGCACCGCGCCGTGGCGCTTGCGCAGCGCGCTCGGCGGCATGCCGCAGCCGGCCAGGAAGGCGTCGTTGAAGCGGCGCAGGCTGTTGAAGCCGGCGGCCAGCGCCACTTCGGTCACCGGCAGGTGGGTTTCGGTCAGCAGCTGCTTGGCCAGCAGCAGGCGGCGGGTGGCGTGCAGCTGCGCCGGCGTGGCGCCGAGCCGCGCCACGAACAGGCGCTGCAGCTGGCGCGCGCTCAGTTGCATCGCGTCGGCCAGCGCGGCGGCCGGCTGGTCCTGCAGGAGGCCTTCGTCCAGCAGCGCCAGGGCGCGGTGCAGGGTGTGGTCCTGCATGAAGCGGGCGTCGTCCGGCGACAGTTCCGGCCGGCAGCGCAGGCAGGGACGGTAGCCGGCGGCAGCCGCGGCGGCGGCGGTGGGGTAGTAGCTGACGTTGTCGCGGCGCGGTGGCGGCGCCGGGCATACCGGCCGGCAATAGATGCCGGTGCTGCGCACGGCGGTGAAGAACAGCCCGTCGAAGCGCGCGTCGCGGGCCAGGCGGGCCTGTTCGCATTGGTCGTGGCTGGGCAGGGCGGAACGGTTCATGGCGCCCAGTCTAGGCCCGGCGGCGGGCGCGTACTGGCCATTTCCGGACATCAATGCCCATCACCGATAGATCAGTTCAGGAGGCATTGCGGCGCGGGCGGCAATGCGCACTAGACTGTCCGTTCCCCGGCGCGTGGCGCCGCCCCACGGATCCGATCGTTGTCCATGTTGCCCAGATTCTGGTGGTCGCCGTTGCTGTGTGTCGGGCTGCTGGCCTGCAACCCCGGCGACAAGGACAAGCCGCTTGCGGCCGCCGACCCGGCCGTGGCGCTGGCCGCCGATGGCGACCACATGGTGTCGATCAACGCCGCCGACGCGCCACCGCCACCGGCGCCGGTGAAGCCGGCCCGCGACAAGGCCTGGCCGGACGTGGCGCTGGAGAACGGCAGGGCCTGGGTCAGCTGCGACACCGATTACACCGGCGAGGCCGGCGACGGCGCCGAACTGGAAGCGCTGGACCGCAAAACGCTCGACGCCGCGCTGGAGCCCTGCCGCGAGCGCGGCCTGGTGCGGGTGCGCTACGCCGGCAAGATCAACCCGTCATTCGCCGCGATGGTTTCGCGCCTGGCGGTAGTGGCCGATGCGATGAAGATCGGCAAGCGCGTGCTCGACCTGGATTCCAGCGGCGGCCAGGTGGAAGCGGCGATCGTCGCCGGCGACAGCATCGGCGAGGCCGGCTGGACCATCTGGGTGCGCGAGGGCTCCATCTGCCACAGCGCCTGCGTGTTCGTGCTGGCCGCCGGCGACAACCGGCTGATCTCGGGCAAGGTCGGCATCCACCGCATGATGCGCATCAGTTCCACCGCCACCTCGCGCGCGGAATTGAACAAGGAACTGCACGCGGTCTACGACAACGTGAAGGACTACCTGCAGCGCAACGGCGTGGCGGTGGGCGTGGCCGACCTGATGATGACCGTGCCCAACCGCAGCCTGCGCCTGCTCACCCGCGAAGAGCTCCAGCAGTACGGGCTGGACGGCACCAACGCGGTGCAGGACGACCTGGAGCGGATCAAGCAGATGCGCAAGTGCGGCGACGATTTCGTGCGCCGCAAGGACGCGTTCCTGATCGCCTTCGACCGCCAGTGCAAGGTCGAGGGCGCCGACCTGGAAACGGTGACCACCTGCGGCCAGGCGCTGAAGGAACATTTCGGTTTCCCCGACGAGACCTGCCCGGACGAGAGCCCGCTGTCGGAGATCGACACGGCGCTGCTGGAGATGCCGGCCGACACCACCGCGCCGTTGCCGGTGGTGGCGCCGACGGCGGTGGGCGTGGAGCCGCGCCGCGGCGGTCTGTGACCCTCGGCCCCGCGCCCGGGGCCGGCGCAACGGAGGCCGTCGATCGCCGCCGGGCATGATCCGGATCAAGGCCGGCGCGGGCCGCCGGCCCCAGGCTATGGCGGACACGGATTGCGGAGGTGGAGGATGCGGGCTGTCGATGTGCTGGTCGTGGGCGCGGGCCCGGTGGGGTTGTGCCTGGCGCGCGCGCTGGCCGATACCGGGCTGTCGGTGACCCTGGTGGAACTGCAGCCGGCCGCGGCGCTGGCCGAGCCGGCCTTCGACGGCCGCGAGATCGCGTTGACCCATGCGTCGCGGCAGATCCTGCGCGCGCTGGGGGTGTGGGAGCGCATCGATGCCGCGCAGGTTTCGCCGCTGCGCAGCGCCAGGGTGATGGACGGCGCTTCCCCGTTCGCGCTCGGCTTCGCCGCCGGCACGGAGAACGTGGACGAGCTGGGCTGGCTGGTGCCCAACCACCTGATCCGCCGCGCCGCCTGGGAGGCGGTGCAGGGGCAGGCGGGGCTGGAGCTGGTCGACGGCGCGAAGGTGACGGCGATCGAGCCTGGCGACGCGGCCAACACGGTGGTGCTGGACGATGGCCGTCGCCTGCGCGCGCGGCTGGTGGTGGCCGCCGACAGCCGCTTCTCGGCGACGCGGCGCATGATGGGCATCGGCGCGCGGATGCGCGACTTCGGCAAGTCGATGCTGGTGTGCCGGTTCGGCCACGAGCGGCCGCACCAGCACGCCGCCTGGGAGTGGTTCGGTCATGGCCGCACGCTGGCCATGCTGCCCCTGCCGGGCGGGCAGTGCTCGGCGGTGATCACCCTGCCGCCGCAGGGCATCCAGGACCTGATGGCGATGGACGATGCGGCGTTTGGGCAGGCCGTCACCGGCTTTTTCGAACGGCGCCTGGGGCGGATGTGGCCGACAGGCACGCGCCATGTCTATCCGCTGGTCGGCGTGTACGCGCAGCGTTTCGCCGCGCACCGCTACGTGCTGGCCGGCGATGCCGCCGTGGGCATGCATCCGGTGACCGCGCATGGCTTCAACTTCGGCCTGCAGAGCCAGCAGCGGCTGGCGGGGGAGATCGCCACCGCGGCCGCGCGCGGCCGCGACATCGGCGCGCCGGCGGTGCTGGCCCGCTACGAACGCGGCCACCGGCTGGCGACGCGGCCGCTGTACGAGGCCACCAATGCCATCGCCGCGCTGTACAACGACAGCCGCCTGCCCGCGCGCCTGCTGCGCGGCGCCGCGCTGCGTGCGGCGCATGGCGTGGCGCCCTTCAGGAAGATGATCGCCGCGCACCTGACCCAGGCCAGGGAATAGGGAGCGGGGAACCGGGAATGGCGCCTGCCGCGATGCCCTGCGATTCCCTGTTCCCTGTTCCCCGTTCCCCGTTCCCGGCTTCACCGCACGCGGATGCGCACCCCGCCCAGTTCCACCTGCTGGCCCGCGCGGATCTTGCAGGCCTTGCGCAGCTCGACGTCGCCGTCGACGCGCACCTGGCCTTCGCCGATGATCATCTTGGCCTCGCCGCCGCTGGACACCAGGTCGGTCAGCTTGAGCAGCTGCTTCAGTTCCACGTACTCGCGGTCCAGTTCGAAATCGATGGTCTGCATGGGGAGGCCGGCAGGGAAAGAGCGCGATTATCGCCTGCGGCGGCTCCGTCCCGCGCGTCAGGGCCGTTCGAAGCGGCGCAGCTCCTCGATCACCGCCTGCGCCTGGCGCAGGCTGTAGCCGCGGACCGCATCCCCGGCGCGCCGCGCCAGCCCCGGCCGCGGCGAGCTCCGCGCCCGGCGGTACAGCGCCGCCGTGCCCAGCCAGCCGAGCAGGCCGGTGCCGACGCAGGCGCAGAACCATGGCGCCATGTCCGCAGAGGCGGGCACGCCGGCGATGCCGGCCAGCGCGGCCAGCACCACGGCCCACATCACCCACCACGGCCAGCCGGCGAGCATGGCGTTGAGCGCCTGCAGGCGGCGCAGCCGGCCCAGGTCGTGTTCCAGTTCCAGTACCGGGGCGGTGGGGTCCAGGCGCCGCAGCCGGTCCAGCACCACGGCGGCCAGGGCCGCGGTCAGCACGCCGAAGGCGTGCACGGCCAGGCCGGCGGCCAGGTAGGCGGGCGTGTCGAGGTTGCGCCGCCAGCAGGCGATGCCGAGCAGGACCAGGCCAATGCCCAGCGCCAGCTGCAGCCACTGGCCGCGCCGCAGCGGCGCGAGGCGGTCGTGCAGGCGCTGGCCGGCCTGCACGCGCAGCAGTTGCAGGTCCAGCGCCTGCTGCCGTTCCAACTGGTGGGCCAAGGCCTGCCAGGCGGTCTTCAGTTCATCCGGTTCCATGACGGTTTCCTCGGGTGGTCACAGTTCGTTGCGCAGGCGCGCCTTCAGGCGGCCGATCTTGGTGGCGACATTGGTGGCGCTCAGGCCCAGGACCTCGGCGATCTCGCGCTGCGGGCATTCGTCCAGGTGCAGCAGCATCAGCGCGCGGTCCAGCGGCGGCAGGGCGTGGATGAACCGGTACAGGCGCTCCACCTGCTGCGCCCGGTCGGGGGCGTGCGGTGCCGGGTCGGCCAAGGTGTCGGGCAGGCCGTCGGCGGCGCCGTGCAGCGGCGCTGTCCGGGTCCGGCCGCGCAGCTGCGAGATCGCCACGTTCAGCGCGATCCGGTACATCCAGGTCGAGAACGGCCGCGCCGGGTCGTAGCCCGGCCAGGCCCGCCACAGCTGGGTGGCGATCTCCTGGGCCAGGTCCTCGCGGTCCTCGCGCTGGCGCGCATAGCTGCCGGCCACCTTGACCAGGATGCCGCGGTGGCGCTGCAGCAGTTCGGTGAAGCGGGCCGGCGGCCCGGGAGGCGGCTGGGAAGGTGCCATGGACGGTCGCAGGAGGGACGATGCCGGGTGATTCGCCGGCCGCCGCGGAATATCACAGCTGAACGGACGCCATCGGGGATTTCGACAGGGGCCGGCGCAAGGCGCACAATACGCCCCATTTTCCTGCCCGCTGCGTTCGCCGCGGTGCCCCCGGAGTTCCCCATGTCCCAAGAATCCCCCGCGCCGCTGCTGTTCGCAGACCTCGGCCTGTCCGAGGCTGTGATGAAGGCAGTGGCCGCCGTCGGCTACGAAACGCCGTCGCCCATCCAGGCCGCCACCATCCCGGCGATGCTGGAAGGCCGCGACGTGCTCGGCCAGGCGCAGACCGGTACCGGCAAGACCGGCGCCTTCGCGTTGCCGGTGCTGTCCAACATCGACCTTTCCGCCACCCGGCCGCAGGTGCTGGTGCTGGCGCCGACCCGCGAACTGGCCATCCAGGTCGCCGAGGCCTTCCAGACCTATTCGGCCTCGATGCCCGGCTTCCGCGTGCTGCCGGTGTACGGCGGCCAGCCTTACGGCCAGCAGCTGTCGGCGCTGCGCCGCGGCGTGCATGTCGTGGTCGGTACCCCCGGCCGCGTCATCGACCACCTGGACCGTGGCACGCTGGACCTGTCCGAGCTGAAGACGCTGGTGCTGGACGAAGCCGACGAAATGCTGCGCATGGGCTTCATCGACGACGTCGAGGCCGTGCTCAGGAAGCTGCCGGAAACCCGCCAGGTGGCGCTGTTCTCGGCGACCATGCCGCCGCAGATCCGCCGCATCGCGCAGACCTACCTGCGCGAGCCGGTGGAAGTGACCATTGCCTCCCGGACCACCACCTCGGCCAACATCCGCCAGCGCTACTGGTGGGTGAGCGGCATGCACAAGCTCGATGCGCTGACCCGCATCCTGGAAGTGGAGCCGTTCGACGCGATGATCATCTTCGCGCGCACCAAGGCCGGCACCGAGGAACTGGCCGAGAAGCTGCAGGCGCGCGGCCTGGCCGCCGCCGCCATCAACGGCGACATGCAGCAGGCCCAGCGCGAGCGCACCATCGGCCAGCTCAAGGAAGGCAAGCTCGACATCCTCGTCGCCACCGACGTGGCCGCGCGCGGCCTGGACGTGGAGCGCATCAGCCACGTGCTGAACTACGACATCCCGTACGACACCGAAAGCTACGTGCACCGCATCGGCCGTACCGGCCGCGCCGGCCGCAGCGGCGAGGCGATCCTGTTCGTCACCCCGCGCGAGAAGGGCATGCTGCGCCAGATCGAGCGCGCCACCCGCCAGCCGATCGAGGAAATGCAGCTGCCGACGGTGGACGCGGTCAACGACCACCGCGTGAGCAAGTTCATGGACCGCATCAGCCAGGCCCTGGCCGGCGGCGACATGGATTTCTACCGCGACCTGCTGCAGCGCTACGAAGCCGAGCACAACGTGCCGGCCATCGAGATCGCCGCCGCGCTGGCCAGGCTGCTGCAGGGCGATACCCCGTTCCTGCTGACTCCGCCGGTGCGCGAGCGCCGCGAGCCGCAGGCCGGCCGCGCCGAGCGTCCGGCGCGCGACGGCGGCTTCCCGCGCCAGCGCGAGGAGCGCGGCGAGCGCCCGGCGCGCTTCGAGCCGCGCTTCGAGCGTGGCCCGCGCCATGACGAGGGCGAGCGCGCACCGCGTCCGCCGCGTGGCGAAGCCGAGGCCGGCGAGCGTCCGCGCCGCGAGATGCCGCCGCGCGGCGCGCCGGAGTTCGGCATGGAGACCTACCGCATCGAGGTGGGCCACATGCACGGCGTCAAGCCGGCCAACATCGTCGGCGCCATCGCCAACGAGGCCGGGCTGGAAAGCCGCTACATCGGCCGCATCGACATCCACGACGACCACTCCGTGCTCGACCTGCCGGCGGAAATGCCCGCCGACACGCTGCAGCACCTGCAGAAGGTGTGGGTGTCCGGCCAGCAGCTGCGCATGCGCCGGGTCGAGCCGGGCGAGGCGCAGGGCGCCGCGCCCTCGTTCAAGCCGCGCTTCAGCAAGGGCCCCAGGCCCGCCGGCCGTCCCGGCGGACCGCGCTCCGGCCCGGGCGGGCGCCCGGGCGGTTTCAAGCCGCGCGGTCCGCGCGGCGCCTGAGTCACCGCGGACGATGAGGCCCGACGCCATGGCGCCGGGCCTCGTGCCATCCGGGCCGCGGTGATGATGCTGGTATCGGGTTTCCCGGCAGGGGTGGAAAACCCGCATGCGATAATCGCCAACGCATCGGGACGTGCGCAGGGGAAGGGATGTTGATCGGGGGCAGCGGGGTCAAGGCGCGGGTGGTTGCGGGATGGATGTTCCTGTCCGTGCTGCTGGTGTTCCTGTCGTTCCCGCCTGCCGCCGCCGCGCATGCCCCGCGGCTGGACCGCGATTACCTGCTGATCGGCGCGCCGACCGACGAACAGACGCCGGTCCGCGCCTGCCCGCCCGAGGCCGCCGCACGGCTGGGCGAGGGCATCCTGATCGCCGCGCCCGCCGGCGGCTGGTCCGGCGCGCCGCAGGCCGTGGACGTGTTCAACGTGTTCGCCGGCGAAGTGATGATCTCCCACGGAGACCGCCGGATCTGCGGCAACATGCAGGACGCGCGCACCCGCGATTCGCGCTTCCGCGCCGGCATCGGCATGGTGCTGGTGCCGAAGCCGGGCGATCTGGAACCGATCCGCGTGGCCTGGGAAAAGCCGCTCAAGGCGCGCTGGATTCCCACCCTGCGGCTGGGCGCGCCCAGTCCGGTGCAGCAGATGGACACGATGCGGCTGCTGGTGCGCACCGCCTGCATCGCCATTGCCATTGCCCTGGCGCTGTCGGCGCTGATGGGCTTCCTGACCACGCGCGACCGCGAATTCCTGCTGTACACGCTGGCCACCGCGCTGCTGGTGGTCTGGCAGTCGGTGCTCAGCGGCCTGAGCGGCTATCCCGAACCCTGGCTGCCGGTGGGCGGCCTGGCCGCGTGGTGGATGGTGTCGGCCTCGGCGCTGAGCATCGCGGTGATGGGCTGGGTGCTGTGGCGCCTGTGCGGCGGCCTGCAGGCGTGGCCGCGTTCGCGGCCGTGGGCGCGCCGTTTCGCGCAGCTGCTGCTGGCGCTGGCGTTGTTCACGCCGCTGCTGCCATGGGCCGGGCTGGCCTGGGTGGCCGCCGCGCTCGACCACGCCTTCACCCTGGTCTGCGTGCTGGCGCTGGCCGCGGGCCTGGTGTCGCTGCGTCGCGGCGACTACCAGGCGGTGGACGGCATCGCCGCGGTGGCGCCGCTGCTGCTGATGGCGCTGGCGGACATCGCCGGCAGCCGCGAACTGGTGCGCTTCCGGGTCGAGGCCGTGCAGCTGTCGGTGACCTGGTTCCTGATGATGTACGCCTATGGCCTCAACCGCCGGCTCGGCCACCTGCGCCGGCAGCGCGACGAGATGCGCCAGCTGGCCGACACCGACGCGCTCACCGGGCTGCCCAACCGCCGCGCCGGCCTGCGCCAGCTCGAACGCCACGTGCTGCGCGCGCGCAAGGAAGGGCTGCCGTTGTCGATCGGCTTCCTCGACATCGACCTGTTCAAGCAGATCAACGACCGCTTCGGCCACGAGGTGGGCGATGCGGTGCTGGTGTCGGTGGCCAACACGCTGCTCGCCGCGGTGCGCGACCGCGACGACGTGATCCGCATGGGCGGCGAGGAATTCCTGGTGCTGCTGCCGGGCACCCGCGCCGAGGCGGCGCTGCCGCGGCTGCAGCAGTTGCGGCAGAAGATCGCGCGGCAGGCGGCGGAACTGCGCCACGACGGGCTGGCGGTCACCGTCAGCATCGGCCTGGCGGAAATGCGGGCGCAGGGCGACGACCTGACCGCGCTGCTGCGCCGTGCCGACAACGCCATGTACCAGGCCAAGCGCGGCGGCCGCGACCGCGTGGTGGCCGCCGGCGACGACGCGCCCGCGCTGTCCGGCGCCCCGGGTGATGGCGGATAATCCGCCGATGACGACCCGACTCAACAAGCACATCGCCGAAACCGGCTTCTGTTCCCGCCGCGAGGCCGACCGCCTGATCGGCGCCCGCCGCGTGACCGTCAACGGCATCGTCGCTGGCACCGGCGCGGTGGTCGGCGAGGGCGACGAGGTCCGCGTGGACGGCCAGCCGCTGCGCGCCCGTGCCGTGCACAAGAGCACCGGCCGCAAACACGTCTACATCGCGCTGAACAAGCCGGTGGGCATCACCTGCACCACCGAAAGCGCGGTGAAGGGCAACATCGTCGACTTCGTCGGCCACGAGCAGCGCATCTTCCCGATCGGCCGCCTGGACAAGGATTCGGAAGGCCTGATCCTGATGACCAGCAACGGCGACATCGTCAACCAGATCCTGCGCGCCGAGAACGGCCACCAGAAGGAATACCTGGTGGCGGTGAACAAGCCGGTCACCGACGAGTTCCTGCGCGGCATGGCGCGCGGCGTGCGCATCCACGACCAGATGACGCTGCCGTGCCGCGCCACGCGCATCGCCAAGTTCGGTTTCCGCATCGTGCTGGAGCAGGGCCTGAACCGGCAGATCCGGCTGATGGCCGCCGCCTTCGGCTACCGCGTCACCCAGCTGCGCCGGGTGCGCATCGACAACATCCGGCTGGGCGCGCTCAAGCCCGGCCAGTGGCGCAACCTCACCGAGCAGGAACTGCGTGGGCTGCTGCCGCAGCAGCGTGAGTGGTGAAGTGTGACCGGTTCGCCGCGCCGGCTGCCGCGCGGCGAGGCTAGACTCGGCCTGTTTCCACTGCCCCCAGGGACACAGGCCCGGACTGGATGATCAAGCCCGACCGCCCCGCCAACGAGGCCGAACGCCTGGCCGCGCTGCAGCGCCACCGCATCCTCGATACCCCGCGCGAACAGGAGTTCGAGGACCTTGTGGCCATCGCCCGCGCCATCTGCGGTACGTCGATGGGCGCGGTGACCCTGATCGACAGCGAACGGCAGTGGTTCAAGTCGCTGCAGGGGCTGGACGGCGACCAGACCCCGCGCGACGAGGCGTTCTGCGCCCATGCCATCCTGCAGCCGGGACATCTGACCGTGGTCGAGGACGCCCGCCAGGACGCGCGCTTCCGCGGCAATCCCTCGGTCACCGCCGATCCCTTCATCCGCTTCTACGCCGGCGCGCCACTGCTGAGCAGCGATGGCTACGCACTGGGCACGCTGTGCGTGTTCGACTCGCGCCCCGGCCAGCTCGGCGCCACCCAGGCCGAGGCGCTGCGGGCGCTGTCGCGGCAGGTGGGGCGGATGCTGGAGATGCGCCAGCTGCGCCGCCGCATCGACCACCACCAGGGCGAGCACGACTGGTACGAGGCGCGCCTGGCCGAGTATTACGTGCAGCTGGAGCAGCAGAACCTGGCGCTGTCAGAACAGACCCGCACCGATCCGCTGACCGGTCTGCCGAACCGCCGCGCGCTGTCCGCGGCGCTGGCCGAGGCGATCGAGCGCGGCACCGGCGCGCCGCCGGCGGTGGCCCTCGTCGATATCGACCATTTCAAGCAGGTCAACGACCTCCATGGCCACACCGAGGGCGACCGGGTGCTGGTCGAGCTGGCCGGCGTGCTGCGTGCGCAGTTCGCCGGGCGCGGCATGGCCGCGCGCTACGGTGGCGAAGAGTTCGTGATCCTGCTGCCGGACACGCCGCTGGCGCAGGCCGAGCTGCAATGCCAGTACCTGCGCGAAGCGGTGGCGCACCTGCCGATGGGGCTGCCGGTCACGGTCAGCGTCGGGCTGGCGGCGCAGCACCCGGGCGAGTCGGCGCAGGAAACCCTGCGCCGCGCCGATGCCGCGCTCTACCAGGCCAAGGCGCAGGGCCGCGACCGGGTGGTGGTCGCCGGCTGAGCGCTATTCCAGCCCCGCGCCCGCGGCGGGTAGCGGCCGCGCGCGGTTGAGCAGCGGATGCAGGAACACCGCGCCGATGATGATCGCCACGCCCAGGTAGAACAGCGGCGTCAGCTCGCGCTGTTCGCCCAGGAACAGCATCGCCAGCACGATGGCGTAGACCGGCTCCAGGTTGGTCACCAACTGCATGGTGTAGGCGCTGAGATGGCGCAGCGCCACCAGCGCCAGCGCGAACGGCAGCAGGGTGCACAGGCCCGACAGCGCCAGCAGCAGGAGGCCGTCGTGCAGGCCGGGGATCACCCACAGGTCGCTGGCCAGGGCCGGCAGCAGCAGCGGCAGGGCCGGTGCCAGCAGGGTCAGGGTGAGGGTGCCGGCGCCCAGTTCCAGCGCGGTGACGGTGAGCGGGTCGGCGTGGCTGACCAGGCGCTTGTTGAACGAGCCGAACAGGGCCACCAGCAGCGCCGACAGCGCGCCCACCGCCACGCCCAGGCGCATGCCACCGGGCACGCCGCCGACCACCAGCGCCACGCCCGGCAGCACCGCCAGGCCGAAGGCCAGTTCGCGCGGCTGGAACGGCCGCCGGGCGATCCACGGCTCGACGATCGCGGTGAACACTGGCGCCAGCGCGATGCAGGTGGCCGCTACCGAGGCGTTGGCCAGTTTCACCGCGCCGTAGAACGTGAGCCAGTGCAGCGCCACCAGCGCGCCGATGCCGCAGTAGCCCAGCGCCAGCCGCGGGGTGAGCGCCGACAGCCCGCGCCAGACCCGCGGCAGCAGCGCCAGCATCGCCACCACCAGCAGCATGCGCCACCACACCAGCGGCAGCGCGGGCAGGGTGATGAGCTTGCCGAGGATGGCGGTCACGCCCCATAGCAGAACGCAGAAATGGATCTGCAGCAGGGCCTTGCGGGTATCGGGACTGGACATCGGCGAATTGTCGCCGATGTGCGCGGCGCGCGCCGCCCTGCGCGCTTCAGTTTTTGCCGAGCAGGCGCAGCAGTTCGCGCGCCGCCGCCGGGTTGCGGTGCTTGGCCGCGCTGATGAAGAACACGAACACTTCGCGCGGCGCCGGCGTGGCCGCCACCGTGCTGGCGTGCGGCAGTTCGGGCGGGTCGCCGCCCTGCCGCCAGTCGCCGATGCGTCCGGCCCAGCGCGCGAGTTCCCGCGGCGGATAGCCGGTCGCGCATTCGTCGCGGCTGCGCATCAGCCGCGCGTAGACGAAATCGGCGCACAGGTCGGCGGCGTTGGGGTGGTCCGGCGAATCGGTGAAGACCAGCGCCATCCCGCGCTGCCGCGCCAGCGCCACCAGCCCGGCGTCGAGGAAGGCCGGATCGCGGATTTCCAGCGCATGCCGCTGCGCGCGGCCGTCCACCGTGGCCGGCAGCAGGTCGAGGAAGGCGGCGACGTCGTCGCGATCCAGCGTGCGCCCGGCCTCGAACTGCCAGACCAGCGGCCCCAGCCGGTCGCCCAGGGCGGCGATGCCGGCGATGAAATCCTGCACCTGCGCGCCGGTGCCGGCCAGCCGCCGCGCGCCGGTGATGCGCTTGGGCGCCTTGGCCGAGAATACGAAATCTTCCGGCGTGGCGTCGCGCCAGCCGGCGTAGATGGCCGGTTTCTGCGTGCCGTAGTAGGTGCTGTTGATCTCGATGGCGGTCAGCTGGCGGCTGGCGTATTCCAGCTCGCGCCGCTGCACCAGCCCCGGCGGGTAGAACATGCCGCCGCGCCACGGCGCGTAGGTCCAGCCACCGATGCCCACGTGCACGCCGTCGGTGGCGGTGGCAGTGGCGGGGGCGGAAGCGAACAGGTCGTCCATGGGCGTGCGGGTCCGGGTCGGCGTCATCGCACCGATTCTATCGATCGTTCCGCGGACGCATCGAAGACGCGCGTCCTGCGCCGCCGTCGGCCTAGGCTTCCGCGGCCCACGGATCGTAGCTGCCGAACCACCACAGGTGGCCTTCCGGATCGCGGCAGGCATAGCCGCGGCCGCCGTAGTCCTGGTCGGCGATGTCGATGACGATCTCCGCGCCCGCCGCCGTGGCGCGCGCGTAATGGGCGTCGACATCGCTCACGACCACGCAGGCGCTCTGCGTCTCCATGCCACCGACCTCGTCGGGCTGGATGATGTTGCTGCCCCAGGCGCCGGGCTGCACCGAGCCCAGCATCACCATGCCGTTGCCGAACACCAGCTGCGCGTGGTGCACGGTGTCGCCGTCCTGGTAGACGGCATGGCGCCGGAAGCCGAAGGCGCGGCACAGCCAGTCGATGGCCGCCGGCGCATCGCGGTAGCGCAGGCAGGGAATGATGGTGGCGGTGGTGCGGGCGGCGAGGTCCATGGCGGCGTTCCGATGGCGTGGAAGGCGAGGGTGGCCGCGGCCGCGTTACCATCGCGAGAAGGCCGGCGTGCCGGCATCGATCCCGAGGGAGAACGCATTGAACAAGTGGCTGGGGAGCGGGCTGGTGCTCGCGATGGGCGTGGCGGCGCAGGTGGCGGACGCACAGGAGGCGGCAATGCCGGTGGAACTGCAGCAACTCGATGCCACGGTGGAGCGGGTGCGGCAGCAGTTCGACGTGCCGGGCGTGGCGGTGGCGGTGGTCAAGGACGGCAAGGTGGTGCTGGAGCGCGGCTGGGGCGTGCGCGAGATCGGCAAGCCCGAGCCGGTGCAGGCCGATACGCTGTTCGCCATCGCTTCCAACACCAAGGCCTTCACCGCCACCTCGCTGAACCTGCTGGCCGAGGAAGGCAAGCTGAAGATGAGCGACCGGGTGGTCGACCACCTGCCCGGTTTCCGCATGTCCGACCCCTACGTCACCGGCGAGATGCGCATCCGCGACCTGCTCTCGCACCGCAGCGGCCTGAGCCTGGGCGCCGGTGACCTGCTGTTCTGGCCGACCACCACCTACAGCAACGCCGAGGTGGTGGCGCGGCTGGCGCACGTGCCGCTGAAGAACGGCTTCCGCGACCGCTACGCCTACGACAACATCCTCTACGCGGTGGCGCAGCAGGTGATCGAGAAGGTGTCCGGCCTGTCCTATGCCGATTTCCTGCAGCAGCGCATCTTCGACAAGGTCGGCATGGCCGGCACCCGCTACAACGCCGACCATCTCCGGCCCGGCGACAAGCCGGCCATCGGTCACGCCAAGTTCGATTTCAAGGACCTGCGCCCGGTGGCGCCGCTGACCTGGTCCAACAATGCCGGTGCCGGCGGCATCTATTCCAGCGTGCACGATCTGGCGAAGTGGATGAACGTGCAGCTGGCCGGCGGCCGGCTGGCCGATGGCACGCCGCTGTTCTCGGAAAAGACCCAGCAGCAGATGTGGCAGATGCAGATCCCGCAGGTGGTGGCCACGCCGTCGGTGCCGGAGCTGGCGCCGGCCAGGCCCAATTTCGCCGGCTACGGCGAGGGCTGGAGCCTGAGCGATTACCGCGGGCAGAAGCTGGTGTGGCACACCGGCGGCTGGCCGGGGCAGGTGTCGCGGCTGACCCTGGTGCCCGACCAGAAACTGGGCGTGGTGGTGCTGACCAACCAGGAATCGGGCGCGGCGTTCAACGCCATCACCCTGAGCGTACTCGACGCGATGCTGGGCGCGCCGGCGCACGACTGGGTGGCCGCCTACGCCGCCAGCGTCGCCAAGGCGCAGGACAATGCCGACGAGGACTGGCAGAAGCACGTGGCCGCGCGCGACGCGAAGAGCCGGCCGTCGCTGCCGCTGTCCGGCTATGCCGGCACCTACCGTGATGCGTGGTATGGCGACGTGCACGTGGAGCAGCAGGGCGGCCGGCTGCGCCTGCGCTTCGGCGCCACCGCCGACCTGGTCGGCACGATGGAGCACTGGCAGCACGACACCTTCATCGTGCGCTGGGACAACCGCTCGCTCAACGCCGACGCCTTCGTCAACTTCAGCCTCGACCCCGATGGCAGGGTGCGCGAGGCGCGCATGCAGGCGGTCTCGTCGCTGACCGATTTCAGCTTCGACTTCCAGGACCTGCTGCTGGTGCCGACGGCCCGGTAAGGGTCCGTGGCGGAGACGGGGCAGGCATCATCGCGGCATGCCGTTGCGGGGCAGGAGGTGCAGGCCTGCCCCTTCGCGTCCCTCCATGCCTGCCGAGGCCGGCGCCGCGCCGGTTGTGGACCGGCGCAGCGTCATCGCGATGACCGGCCTCGTTGGCCGGCTTCTGCCGGCGGCCGCCTTCTTGCTGCGGGCATCTAACCGCGGCGGGTGCTTCGATAGACCGCCACGACCTGCGACGTCGTGGGATTGGACATGCCCATGCCATTGACGAAAACCGCGGGCGCGCCCTGCCTGAACACCTCGACGGTACGATCCACGGCGGCGCGCTGTTCCTGGCTGGGGTTTTCGAGATCGAAGGAGAATGAGCTGCCGCGCTTCACGGGGATGCCGATGTCGGTCAGGTCGCGGATGAGGGCTTCGGCCCGCTGCGCCTGCTCGGAAGGGCAGTTGGGGGGCGCCAGCACCAGCACCGTGTTGCGTGGTGTGCCTGCCGGCATTTCCACCGCGACGAAGCCATCGATGCCTGCCGTTGGCGGCTGGGCGCCGCCAGGCGCGCGATGGCTCCACCAGTTGTAGCCGCCTGCCAGCCCCGCCGCGATGAGAAGCAGTGTCCACCAACGCATTGCCGTCCCCTTTCCGTGAGTATCGATTCAGCTGCCGCGTCCGCGGGCGCCGGTGCGGCTTCGCGCGTTCGTGCCGATTATCGATTCATTCCCGTCCCGGCTTCCACCCGGCACGGTGGGAAGGGCCATGCCATCGCCATCCGGATGCGAAGGCGCCGTCCAGCAGCCATGCCTTGCCGCATGGCAGCGGTTCCCCGCGGCGCTCCATGCAGAACAGGTGAACGGACCGGTTACCCCGGCGTCCGGGCCATGCCGCCTGGTTCCAGCCCGCGCGGGGCAGGCATCCCAAGGCCTGGCCGGATGCCGGCGTGCGGCCAGCCCCCTGCGCCGCGGGGATACGCGACAATGACGGGCCCCGTCCGTCCATTGGCCCGTCTCCATGTTCCGTTGGTTCGAATCCCGCCTCGACCCGTTCCCGTCCGATCCGCCCACGCAGCCGCCGCGCGGGCTGTACGCGTTCTGCCGGCACTACACGCGTGGCGCGGAGAAGTGGCTGGTGCTGATGGCGCTGACCACCGCCGGCATCGCCGTGGCCGAGCTGGCGCTGTATGCCTATGTCGGCTCGCTGGTGGACCGGCTCGGCGCCAGCACGCCGGCCACCTTCCTCGACGCCGAAGGCCCGCGCCTGCTGTGGATGGGGCTGCTGGTGCTGGTGGCGCTGCCGCTGCTGGTGCTGGCCAATTCGCTGGTGCAGCACCAGACCCTGCTCGGCAATTTCCCGATGCGGATCCGCTGGAGCGTGCACCGCTACCTGCTGCGGCAGTCGATGGGCTACTTCCAGGACGAATTCGCCGGGCGCATCGCCACCAAGCTGATGCAGACCTCGCTGGCGGTGCGCGAGACGGTGGTCAAGCTGTTCGACATCGGCAACTACGTGCTGGTGTTCTTCGTCGGCACGCTGGCGGTGGCCGGCGCCGCGGACTGGCGGATGATGCTGCCGTTCGTGGCCTGGCTGGTCGGCTACGCGCTGCTGATGTGGCATTTCGTGCCGCGCATGGAGCGCATTTCGCGCGAGCAGGCCGACGCGCGCTCGGAGATGACCGGGCGCATCGTGGACAGCTACACCAACATCGCCACGGTCAAGCTGTTCTCGCATTCGCGGCGCGAGCAGGCCTACGCGCGCGAGGCCATGGCCGGCTTCCTGGACAAGGTGCACCCGCAGATGCGGCTGGCCACGCGCGTCTACTCGCTGCTGTACGCGCTGAACATGCTGCTGCTGTTCTCCGCGGTGGCGCTGGGCCTGTGGCTGTGGCATGGCGGCGCGGTGAGCGCCGGTTCGGTGGCGGTGGCCGTGGCGCTGGTGCTGCGCATGCTGGGCATGTCGCAGTGGATCATGTGGGAACTGTCGGCGCTGTTCGAGAACATCGGCACCGTGCACGACGGCATCAACTCGATCTCGCTGCCGCCCACGGTGGACGACGCGCCCGGCGCCCCGGCGCTGCCGCGCCCGGCAGGCGACATCCGCTTCGAGGGCGTGTCCTTCCACTACGGCAAGAACCACGGGGTGATCGAAGGGCTGGACCTGCACGTGCGCGCCGGCGAGAAGATCGGCCTGGTCGGGCGCTCCGGCGCGGGCAAGTCCACCCTGGTCAACCTGCTGCTGCGTTTCCACGACGTGGAGCGCGGCCGCATCCTCGTCGACGGCGTCGACATCGCCACCGTGCAGCAGGATTCGCTGCGCGCGCAGGTGGGCGTGGTCACCCAGGACACCTCGCTGCTGCACCGCTCGATCCGCGACAACCTGCTCTACGGCCGTCCCGACGCCAGCGAGGAACAGCTGCGCGCGGCCGTGGCCAAGGCGCGCGCCGACGACTTCATCGCCGAGCTGCGCGACAGCGCCGGCCGCCGCGGCTACGACGCGCACGTCGGCGAGCGCGGCGTGAAGCTCTCCGGCGGCCAGCGCCAGCGCATCGCCATCGCCCGCGTGCTGCTCAAGGACGCGCCCATCCTGGTGCTGGACGAGGCGACCTCGGCGCTGGATTCGGAAGTGGAGGCGGTGATCCAGGACAGCCTGGACGGGCTGATGGGCGGCAAGACGGTGATCGCCATCGCCCACCGCCTGTCCACCATCGCGCGCATGGACCGGCTGGTGGTGATGGACCGCGGCCGCATCGTCGAGACCGGCACCCATGCCGAGCTGATCGCCGCCGATGGCCTGTACGCGCGCCTGTGGGCGCGCCAGACCGGCGGCTTCGTCGCGGCCGGGGATTGAGCATGCGCCGCCACCGGCCCGTGCACGCCACCGCCGGATGAAGGCCTCCGCCAGCAGCGCCGGCGGAGGCCCTCAGGCAGCGGCCGACCCGCGCGGTGGACTCAGGGGTTGCCCATGTAGTCGCGCTTGCCGATCTCCACGCCGTTGTGGCGCAGGATCGCGTAGCTGGTGGTCACGTGGAAGAAGAACTGCGGCAGGCCGTAGTGCAGAAGGTACACGTCGCCCTGCAGCTTCTTCTCCTTCGGCGTGCCGGCGCGCAGCACGATCTCGCGCGACTCGCTGCCTTCGAACTGCCCGGCGCTGAAGCTGTCCACGTGTGCCAGCGTCCTGGCGATCAGTTCCTGCAGCTCGGCGAAGCCGGCCTCGGGGTTGTCCGGCCACGACGGCACCTCGGTATTGGCAAGACGCGAGCTGATGCCCTTGGCGAAATCGGCCGCGATCTGCACCTGGCGCACCAGCGGGAACATGTCAGGGAACAGGCGCGCACCCAGCAGCGCGGCCGGATCGATCTTCTTCTCGGTGGCGTGGGCCTCGGCCTTGGCCAGCACATCGGACAGGGCGCCGAGCATCTGCTTGAGGACGGGAACCGAAGCGCTGTACATCGAAAGGGACATGGTGGAACTCCGTGGAAGGGGAAACCGGCGTGGCGGGGCCACGCGCGTATTGAAACCCCGACAGCATAGGCCGTGCGTGCCCGGGATGCGCCCCAGGGTGACAGTACGTTCAGCGATACGGCATCGCTGGGGCGCGGATGGCACGCCGGCAGGTTGTCTGCCACGGTTCCTGTGGGGTGTCGGGAGCGCAGGGCGAAGCCGGGCGTCGCAGGTGGGTCAGTGGGTTGGAGACTGCAGCGCCCGCCGGATCACCCGTGACAGTTCGGCAGGGTCGTCGCGCGCCAGATGCTGGCCCAGGCGTACCAGGCCGATGCCGACGGCGGCCATCAGCACGCCGGGCAGGGCGGCGGGCAGCCGCATCGGTTCCAGCGAGCCAAGCGGCATCGCCGTCACCAGCGTCCACAGCACGCAGAAACCCAGCCAGAACACCATGAAGGCGACTACCAGCCCAGGCAGCGCAAACCGGCCACGCAGTTCGCAGCCCCGGGGCGTGTCGATCAGCTGGCCACGGAAATGGGGTTTGAACGAATTGCGCTGCGGGGTGCGGTGATACAGATGGACCCGGGTGGCGTCCACGGTCCCGGCGACGCTGCCGGTGGCGGTGATGTTGCCGCGTGCCGTGGCCGCCTGCAGGCTTGCGACCGCTTCGCGTCGTGACAGACGGGTTTCAAAAACGGCGGGGGTGCGTGGAAACAGGGGAGACCAGAGCGGCATGTACGGAAGTGGCTGCAGACGGGTCATTACGATACGGGGCCAGTGCGGCGATGGGTACCGTTGCGCGGGCCATCACCGCCTCAGTGCATACGTTGCGGCCCGTTGCCGCGCTGGGGAAGTCAGCCCATGCGACGTTCGATGCGTCTGTCCGGGATCAGCCAGATCAACGCCACCAGCGCATAGGTTGCCTGCGCCAGATGCACGTGCACGAAGCTCAGGCCGATGCCCGCCAGGTACAGGACCGGCGACAGCCGGCCTTTCCAGTCGTGCGCCAGCATCTGCTTCAGCGCCGATTGCTCACCTTCGGCGGCGATGATGCGCTGCTGCAGCAACCAGTACGCCAAGGCGGCGGCCAGCAACACGAGGCCATAGGCCGCGTTCGGCAGTGCCTGGCTGTGGTAATCGTCCATCCAGCGGGTGCTGAACGGCAGCAGCGACAGCCAGAACAGCAGGTGCAGGTTGGCCCACAGCACGCTGCCGGAAACGCGGGTGGAGGCCTGCAGCAGGTGGTGGTGATTGTTCCAGTAGATGCCCACATAGACGAAGCTGAGCACATAGGCCAGCAACGTGGGGACCAGTGGTTTCAGCGCGACCAGCGTGGCGCCCTCCGGGGCTTTGATCTCCAGCACCATGATGGTGATGATGATCGCCAGTACGCCGTCGCTGAATGCTTCCAGACGCCCCTTGCCCATGTGATGTCCCCTTCGGTGGCTGTGTTCGTGGTGCTCTCCCGCGGTGGGAGAGAAAAAAGAGTCGATCAGGGCTCAGCCGGCCGCCCTGCGCACCAGCGCCGCCAGCGTCGCGGCCTCGGCGTCGCCGAAGCGGTGGATGGCGAACGAAGTGGGCCACAGGCCGCCGTCGTCCAGTCGCGCCTGGTCGCTGAAACCGAAGGTGGCGTAGCGCGTCTTGAACTTGCCCGCGCTCTGGAAGAAGCACAGCACCTTGCCGTCCTTCGCCCAGGCCGGCATGCCGTACCAGGTGCGCGGCTGCAGGCCGGGCGCGGTGGCCATCACCAGCGCGTGGATGCGGCGCGCCACGTCGCGCTCGGCCGCGGCCATTTCGTCGACGCGGGCCAGCAGGTCGGCCTCGCCCTCGGCGCTGCTGCGGCTGGCGCGGGCTTCGGCCTTCAGCTCGCGCGCCCGCGCCTTCATCGCGGCCTGTTCCTCCGCGGTGAAGGTGGCGGCGCTCTTTTTGGCGGCAGTCTTCTTTGCCGCGCTCTTGCGCGGGCCGGACTTGGTGGCGGTGGTGCGGGTCATGGGAGTCCTCGTCGGGTGGCACAGTGCCGGTGAAGGGCGTCAACCGCCGTTGCGCGCCAGGCAGAGCGCGACCAGCGGGGCGAGATTGAACAGCAGGATGCCGATCTTGTAGGCGGCCATGCCGGCGTAGTGGATCGCATCGAAGGTGGCGTCGGGCAGGGCGAACCAGCGGCCGTGCAGCCGCCGCAGCGCGCCGCGTGCGGCCACGAAGGCAAGGAGCCAGGCCAGCAGCACGGCGTAGTTGAAGGCCAGCGACCACAGCAGGAAGCGGCAGAGGAAATCGCTGTCCATGGGGCTCCGCGGAAAGGAGGGAGGCCGGTTACAACAGCCGGGTGCCGAGCGGAACCTCATGCTCGGGGATGCACAGCGACACCTGCCCGTCGGCGTTGTGGAAGCCGGTGACCAGGCACCCGGACATGATCGGCCCGATCTGCTTGGGCGGGAAATTCACCACGGCCACCACCAGCTTGCCGACCAGCGTTTCGGGCGAATACAGGTCGGTGATCTGCGCGCTGGACTTGCGCATGCCGATCTCCGGGCCGAAATCCACCTGCAGGATGTAGGCCGGCCGGCGCGCCCTGGCGAACGGCTCGGCGGCCACCACGCGGCCCACGCGCAGTTCAACCTTGGTGAAATCGTTCCAGTCGATCGTTTCCACGCGCGGGCCTCGGCAGTTGGGTGGATCAATAGCGCCGGCGGCGGGCGCCGTCAATACGCGCTGAGCATGACGTAATAGCCGTCCGGGTCGCGAAGGGCGAACTCCCGGGTTCCGGTGGAGGGATTCAGGCTGGGCGTCAGCGCCGGGAGCTGTTGCCGGGCGCGCTGCAGGGCCTGGTCGAAGTCGTCCACGCGGAAGAACAGCAGCAGGCCGTTGCCGGGTTCGGCCCGCGCCGGGCTGGCGAGGGTGGGGTGGTCGTGCGCCTGCCACTGGTGCAGGCACAGCAGCACCGTGCCGTCGGCGTCGAGCAACTGGCCGAAATGATCGTGCGCGGGCGCTGACGGCGGCAGCCCGAGCAGCGACTGGTACCAGGCGAAGCTCCGCGCCACGTCGGCGACGGCGATGATCGTCCACAGGCGTTTCATTGCGGTTTCCCCGGTTGAATGTCAGCGTCGCAGGGTCATGAGTACTTCCCCCCAGAGGCCGAGCACTGCCAGGAAATTGAGGGTGAAGACGGCGCCGCGCAGGCGGACGTTGCCGGTCAGGATCTGCACAGCGCTGTGCAGGACGCGGCCGGCGACGAACGTCCAGGCAAGCGCGACGGCCATGGGCCCGGCCTGCGTCTGCAGCAGAAGCAGGCAGGCGACGTGGAAGAACAGCGGCCATTCGAACTGGTTGGAAAGATTGGCGCCGATGCGCGGTTCGACGCCGGCCCAGGGATTGCCACCGTCGGCGCGGCGGCCGATCCCCCAGACCGCCGGCGCCCGGGCGACGGTGAGCAGGACGTACAGGAACGCGGCCAGGGCGGCGTGGGCCGCCATCGGGGCGATCAACGGGCTGTGCATGGGCGTTCCTGTTCCAGGGGCGCGCGCTTCAGCGGGTGGAGGGCGCCGCGCCGGCGCCACGCGACGGCCGCTTTTTCCATGGGCGGGGTTGCCTACGATCCGCTGGGTGCGCGCCTGAAATGGGCGGTGCGCATCATCGGCGTTCCGTCCTTGAAGTAGGCCTCGGTCTCGGTCATGACCTTGCCGTCCCCGTTCACGGAATAGACGCGCGTGGAGCGCGGGATGCCTTCGTAGACGAACTGCATGACCAGCACGCCGGGGGCCGGCATCTTCGCCGCCAGGACATCGACCCAGTAGGTGCCGGATGCGCGGCCGGGCGTGCCGTCCAGGGACAGCGTGGACTCCGAATGCAGGGTCTTGTCGGCCTGGTCGACGATCTCCACGCGCTCGTTCCACCTGCCATCGGGCGTGGCGGCGAAGACGATGCTGACGCTTTTCGGGCGCGCTTCCGGCGGCATCGGCAGGCTGTCCACGTCCAGCAGCCAGTGGCCCACCAGCGGCGAGTCGGCCGGCGAGGCGGCATGCGCGGGCGCGCCGGCGAGGGCGGCGGCGGACAGCAGTGCGGCGAGCATCACTTTCATGCGACCTCCAGAATGGCGGGGTGGAACACGGGAGCGTGGGGCCGATCATGCCCTTGGGCGGTGTCGGCGTGGTGAAGACCGTGCCGCGCGTCGGGGGCCAGCGCAGCGCGCGCGGCGGCACACGGCTAGAGGTCCTGGAGCACGGCGGCGCGCCTGCGCTCGTATTCCGCCTCGCTGATCAGTTCCTGCGACTTCAGCGCGGCCAGTTCCTGCAGCCGCGCGGCGGCCGACGGAGCGCCGGCGGGCGGTTGGGTGGCGGCGCGGGCCGACCTGCCCGAGGCGCGGACCGCCAGCCAGATGACCAGGCCGACGAGCGTGGCGGGTATGGCCAATGCCAGGAGCAGGATGATCCCGTGCCAGATGCTGAAACCGCCCATTCTCTTCTCCTTGAGTGTCGCGCCCGAGTATCGGTCGTCCGCCACGGGATGGGAAGGCAGTGGCGCCAGCAGGTTTCGCCGCTCCCCGCGGCACAACGGCAAAGGCCCGGGAATCCCGGGCCTTTGCGCGTCGCATCGAGCGTGCGTTACTCGATGGGCTGGTCCAGCATCAGCTGGCGGGCGAAGCGCACCGGCGGCGCGCCGTAGGACAGGATCTGGTCGTGGTAGGCCTTGAGGTTGAAGTTGGCGCCCTGCTTTTCCTGCACCGCCTTGCGGGTATCGAAATGCTCCTGCGCGCCGACGAAGTAGGTCGGCAGCTGTGCCGAGGTGAGTTGCGCGCGCACCCACTTGCCGGCGGCCTCGCTCTCCTGCTGGAAGGCATCGTGGGTCATCAGCTGCATGGCCTGTTCGCGGCTCCAGTTGTCCACGTGTACGCCCTGGTCGAGGATGGCGTTGGCGATGGTGCGCAGGTAGAACTTCAGCTGCACCAGGTGGAACAGCGGATCGTTATCCAGGTAGCCCTGTTCCTGCATCATGCGCTCGGTATAGACCGCCCAGCCTTCGGCGAACAGGCCCGAGCGCAGCACCGCGCGCAGGGTGGAGGGGAACTTGCCCGAGTGCCAGCCTTCCAGGTAGTGGCCCGGCGTGCCCTCGTGGATCGACAGCAGGTGGATCATGCGGCTGTTGTACTCGCGCAGGAACGAATCGACCTGCTTGTCGTTCCAGTCGTCGGGGATCGGCGAGACCGCGTAGAAGGTCTTCAGGTTCTTGTCCAGCGGGCCCGGCGAGTCGCAGTAGGCCACGGCCACGCCGCGCTGGAATTCGGGCATCAGGATGATGTCCACCGGCGCGTCGGGCAGGGTCATCAGGTCGTGCGTGCGCACGAACTCGGTGGACTGCGCCAGCGAGGCCTTGGCGTCCTCCACCACCTTGTCGCGCGCCGGCTTGTCGGCATAGGCCAGTTCCAGCGCGGCCTCGATGGCCTTCTGCTGCTGGTCCTCGCTCGGCTCGGCCGGCATCTCCGGCGCGCCCGGCTTGTCCTTCAGCACCACCTGGGCGATGCCGTACATGTCCTTGCGCACGCGCGCCAGTTCGGCGCGGGCGCGTTCGCCGATCTCCGCGCGCGACAGCGAGGAGTTGAGTGAGAACTTCAGCTTCTGGTCGTACTTCTCCGCGCCGATGCGGAAATCGCCCTTGGCGTTCGGCACCAGGGTCTTGTCCAGCCATTCCTGCTGCTCGGCGACGGCCTTGCCGAGGTTGTCGATGGCGGTCTTCAGGCGCTGCTGGTCGGCGGCCTCGAGCTGGCCGATGTTGGGCGTGATGAAGGTTTCGACCAGGCTGAGGATGCCCTTGTTCTGCTTGGCCACGGTCTCGGCGTGGATCTTCGGCACGCGCGCCGGGTCCAGGTTGGCGCGGGCGGCGGCGAAGATCTGCGGGATCTTCTCGATGCGCGCGGTGGCCGACTTCAGGCGCTCGGGCAGCGGCGCGAACTCGCGCGCCATCAGGCCGTAGATGGCGCTGCCGGCCAGGCCGTTGTAGACCTGCGGGTCCCACTGCCAGGACTGCAGGGTTTCGTTGTTCCAGATGTCGGACTGCAGCTGGTTGCGCAGGATCGCCGCGTCCACCTGGTTCTCGCGGCCGAGCTTGCTGACATCGATCCTGTCCAGTTCGGCGAGCAGCGCCTTGCTGGCCTCCAGGCTCTTCTGCTGGCCGGCGGCGCTGAGGTCGTCCAGCTCGCCGTCGTAGCGGTGCTCGCCGATCTGGGTGGCGCTGACCGGGGACAGCTGCATCCAGGTATCCAGCGCCTTCTTCGACAGCTCGGCGAACTGCGCGTCGGCCTGGCTCTGGCCGGCCTGTTCGGTGGCGGTGGACGGGGCGGTCGGGGCGTCGCTGTTCTGGCAGCCGGCCAGGCTGGCCAGCAGGGCGGCGGCGAGCAGGTGCTTGCGCATCGGGATACCTGTTGCGGAGGGGAAAACCGGAGCATAGGCCAGCGGCCGGGTCGACGCCCCTGCCATTGGCTTACCATGGCCGCCGGTGTCCCCTGGAGGTTGTGCCATGCATTACGAAGGCAGCTGTCACTGCGGGCGCATCGCGTTCGCGTTCGAATCGGCCGAGCCGGTCGCCAGCGCGTTGTCCTGCAACTGCTCGATCTGCCGGCGGCGCGGTTCGCTGCTGTGGTTCGGCCCGCGCAGCGGGTTCGAGCTGAAGAGCGACCCGGCGGACCTGGAAAGCTACCGCTTCAATTCCGGCCACATCGACCACCACCATTGCCGCGTCTGCGGCGTGGCGCCGTTCAGCGAGGCGATGGACCCGCGCAGCGGCGAGCCGACCGTGGCGGTCAACCTGCGCTGCGTGCCGGCCATCGACCTGGAGGCGCTGGAAATCCAGCGCTACGACGGGGCCAGCCGGTGATCGTGCTGCACCGGTCATGCGCCATGGCGGGCACGCTGCTGGCGCTGCTGCTGGCGGCCGGCTGCAGCAAGCACGATGCGCGCACCGCCGGCGCCGCCGCCGAGGTGGCGATGGCCTCGCCGGAAGGTGCGTTCCTGGCCTATGAGCACACGGTGCAGCTGCGCCTGCCCGGCGAGCAGATCGCGCCGCGGCTGAAGGCGGTGGCGCAGGCCTGCCAGGGCGGCAAATTCGGCGACTGCGCGGTGCTGCAGCTGTCGCAGAGCGGCGGCGACACCGCCTCCGGCGCGATCGAGGTGCGCATCGCGCCGCAGGGCGTGGAGCCGATCATCGCCCTGGCCAGCGAGCAGGGCGAGGTGACCCGGCGCGACACCCGCGCCGAGGATCTGGCGCAGCAGGTGGCCGACACGCGCCTGACCCAGGCGCGGCTGAAGAACGAACACGCGCGGCTGGGCGAGTACCAGCAGCGCAGGGACCTGGCGGTAGCCGACCTGCTGACCCTTTCCCAGCGCCTGGCGGAGATCGAGGCGGGGCTGCAGCAGGCCGACCGCGATGCCGCCCAGCAGCACCGGCGCATCGATACGCAGAAGGTGACGATCCAGCTGGAGTCGACCAGCAGCCAGCGCAACCGCAGCGAGATCGGCCGCGCGCTGGGCGAGTTCGGCGACATCTTCACCACCAGCCTGGCCTACCTGATCCGCGTCTTCGCCGGCCTGCTGCCGCTGCTGCTGGTCGGCGGCGTGCTGCTGTGGGGCGGGCTGAAACTGTGGCGCCGGCGGCGCCGGCGCGACTGACCACCGTCGTGCGGGAGCGCGCCAGGGTGCGCTCCCGCGTTTTTCGTGGCCGCCGGGGGCGACGCCGCGGCGGCTCAGCCCTCGTCGTGTTCGTACTCGATGACCAGCCCGCGTTCGCGCGCCAGCAGCTCCACCGCCTGCCGCGCCTTCTGCGCGGTGGCATCGTTGCCGACCTCGACTTCCAGTTCGTGGATGCCGGGGCCGATGTCGTCGGACAGGCCGGCCGAGCTGGAATCCTCGTCGTCCATGTGCGGCATGAGGTCGTCGGTGTCCTCGACGTGCTCGATGCCTTCCAGGCCGTGCAGCAGGTCGCTTACGGCCAGGGCGTCGTCGGCGCTGCCGGTGATGCGGATGCGCAGCAGGGGCATGGCGATCTCCATGGGAAGGGGCGTCCAGCTTGTTCAGCGGCCGGGCAAGGAGGCGTGAAGCGCGATGACGCGGGCGCGAGCATCGCCGGCGTTTGTCAGCGGGCCGCGTTGGGCGGATGCTTGCGGTCCAGCAACGGAGGGATGTCCATGGCGTGTGCGGCAAGGGTGGCAAAGAGCGTGGTAGCCGCGGGAGCGGGGCGATGAACGGAACGGTGCCGGCGCGGGCCACGCGCGACTGGGCCACGCCGCTGGAACTGCTGGGCCTGGGCATGGTGTGGGGCGCGTCGTTCCTGTTCATGCGCATCGCGGTGCCGCACTTCGGCCCGTACGCGCTGGTGGAAGTACGCCTGCTGCTCGGCGCGCTGGTGCTGATGCCGTTCCTGTGGCGCGCGCGGGCGCAGTTCCCGGCGCGGCGCTGGCTGTGGCTGGCGCCCATCGGCCTGGTCAATTCGGCGCTGCCGTTCGTGCTGTTCGCCTGGGCCGCAGAACGCGCGCCGGCGGCGATCGGCGCGATCTGCAACGCGATGACGGTGCTGTTCGCCGCGCTGATCGGCTTCCTGTTCTTCGGCGAGAAGATCGGCCCGCGCCGCGCGTTCGCCCTGCTGGTCGGTTTTTCCGGGGTGGTGGTGCTGGCCACGGCAAAGGTGTCGGGCCTGGCGATCGGCGCGGCGGTGGTGGCCGGCACGGTGGCGGCGCTGCTCTACGGGCTGGGCGCCAATCTCGTCCGTCGACATATGGCCGGGCTGCCGCCGGCGGCATCGGCGGCGGCCACGCTGGGCTGCGCCTCGCTGTGGATGCTGCCGATGGCGCTGAGCCACTGGCCGCGGCAGCCGGTGCCGGCGGCCTCGTGGGCCAGCGCCATCGCCCTGGGCATCCTCTGCACCGGCCTGGCGTTCCTGGTGTTCTACCGGCTGATCGGCCGGGTCGGGCCGTCGCGCGCGGCCACCGTCACCTACCTGATCCCGCTGTTCGGCGCGCTGTTCGCCTGGTTGTTCCTCGGCGAGCCGGTGACCGTGCAGATGCTGGTCGCCGGCGGCCTGATCCTGGGCAGCGTGGCGGTAAGCCAGCGCTAGGCCGCGGTTGACCACGGCATGCGGCGACGGCCGCTGCCGTCATCCGCATGCGCCTGCGCTCAGCGCACCGGCAGCGGGATGTTGCACAGGTCGATGTGGCCGGCCGGGCGCTTGTAGAAGTCGTCGCGGCGGTTGCGGCGCGCTTCCACCGCGTCAGCGAACGTCCTGGAGTCGGTGCGCAGCACCCGCAGCGGCGTGCGCTCGCCGGCGGGCACGTCGCTGGCCAGGCGGATGGAGCGGATCGGCGTGCGCTGCGCGGCGTCCTCGTAGAAGCCCATCGGCTCGGGCCCGCGTTTGATCGCGCTGAGCAGTTCCATGCCCTTGAGCACGCGCCCGACCAGGGTGATGTTGCGGTCGAGCTGGCGCGGCGACTGGCCGGTGACCACGTACAGCTCGGCGCCGATGCTGCTGTCCTCGTCGTTGTTGCGGCCGGCGCCGACCGCGCCATAGCAGTGCGCCAGCCAGGTGTGTTCGCCGTCGCTGGCCACGGCGAAATCGCCGACGAAGCCGGTCTGCGCGGCCCAGCCGTCGCGGTCGGGCAGGGCGGTGAAGGCCAGCCCGCGCGACGGGCGCTGGAACTCGGCCGGCAGGTGGGTCCTGGCGCTGCCCAGCGGCCGCGCCCTGGCCGGGTCGTCGCCGTCGGCGTCGCCGAACTGGACCACGAAGTTGTCCTGCGACCGGTAGATGCTGGTGCCGTTCCAGAAGCCTTCGCGCGCCAGCGTGCGGATGTTGCCGGCGTGCTCGGGCGCGAATTCAGGCGCCAGTTCGATGATCACGCGGCCCGCGTCCAGGTCCATGTACAGCAGGTTGTCGGCGGCCGGTACGTGCCAGTCGCTGTCCGGCGAGGCGGCGAGGATGTCCTGCACGCTGCGGTATTTGGCCGGCGCGTCGGCCGCCAGCGCCGGCAGCGGGGACAGCAGCAGGGCCAGGGCCAGCAGGGTCGGGCGTAGCGTCATCGGGCGCATTCCGTGGTCGGGTGTGGGCCGATTCTGCGTGATCGCCGGGTACCGCCGCCAGACCATGACGGGAGTGGGGTGACTACCGGCACATCCGCTATAGCGAAGTGAGTAATAGTGTTGGCTTCAGGCTAGTCGGCAGGAGCAAGGGCCATGGGTGACGTCGAAGCCCAGCTGCGCAAATTCCAGAAGGAGCTCAGCGCCGGCACGGTCTCGCTGGCGCTGCTGGCGGTGCTGGCCAGGGCGGGGGAGCCGCTGTACGGCTACCTGATCGCCAAGGAGCTGGAACGCACCGGCGACGGCGTGCTCAGCGGCAAGCAGAGCGCCCTGTACCCGGTGCTGCGCAACCTGGAAGGCGCGGGCCTGCTGGAAAGCCATGTCGAGCCGTCGGTGGCCGGGCCACCGCGGCGCTACTACCGCATCAATGACGAGGGCCGCACCGTGCTGAAGCAGTGGATCGCCGCCTGGAACGCCACCCGGGACTCGCTGGAGTCCGTACTGGAGGGAGTCGAACGATGAACAACGAGCACAACGCGCGGCCGCTGCCGACCACGATTCCCGAGTACCTGGAGCAGCTGCGCGCCGCGCTGTCCGGCGCGGACCCGGCGATGATCCAGGACGCGCTGTACGACGCCGAGGAATACCTGCGCTCGGAGCTGGCCGAACAGGCCGGCAAGAGCGAGGCCGAGGTGATCGCCGGCGTCGCCGGCAGCTACGGCGCGCCCGAGGAGGTGGCCGAGATCTACCGCGAAACCGAGGTGACGGTGAACCGCGCGCTGCGCACGCCGCTGCCCGGGCGCCGGCCGGCACCGCCGCCGCCGCCGGCGGCAGGCGTCGCTGCCGCTGCCGCGACCGCCACGGCGGTGCCGAAGCCGCGCTCGGCGGCGGCGCGCTTCTTCGGCGTGGTGCTGGACCCGCATACCTACGGCGCGCTGTTCTACATGCTGCTGTCGCTGGTCACCGGCATCTTCTTCTTCACCTGGGTGGTCACCGGGCTGTCGCTGTCGGTATCGCTGCTGATCCTGATCGTCGGCATCCCCGTGCTGCTGCTGTTCCTGGGCTCGGTACGGGTGCTGTCGCTGGTGGAAGGCCGCATCATCGAGACGCTGCTGGGCGTGCGCATGCCGCGCCGGCCGGCGTATACCGACAGGAGCCAGGGCTGGCTGGCGCGGATCGGCGCGATGTTCACCGATGGCCGCACCTGGCTGACGATGCTGTACTTCGTGCTGATGCTGCCGCTGGGCGTGGCCTACTTCAGCGTCGCCACGACCCTGCTGTCGACCTCGCTGGCGCTGGTGTTCGCGCCGGTGGCCGAGGTGGTGTTCGACCAGCCGGTCGGCATCTGGGTCGATGGCGTGAAAATGGCCAGCGGCGCCTGGCTGTGGCCGCTGTCCATCGCGGCGGGCCTGGCGCTGCTGTTCGCCACCCTGCACCTGGCGCGCGCCATCGGCAGGCTGCATGGCGCGGTCGCCAAGCACCTGCTGGTGCGCCTGTAAGCGCTGCCGGAACCACACGTTCCGCGTGGCACGCGAGTGGCGTGCCACGCGGACTTCCGGCTAGCGGTCCAGCATCAGGCGGTCGATCAGGAAGGCCATGCGCATCGCCATGAGGTCGGGGTTGCGCAGGGCGTCGCTCACGCCATGGCCGCCTTCCTCGTCTTCCAGGAAATAGGCCTTCGCGCCGACCGACTGCAGTTTTGCGGCCAGTTTGCGCGCGTGCCCCGGGCCCACCCGGTTGTCCTCGGTGGAGATGGTCACCAGGAACGGCGGATAGGACACCCCGCCGCGCACGTTCTGGTAGGGGGAATAGGCCAGCATGGCCTTCGCTTCGGCGGGATCGTCCGGGTTCCCGTACTCGTTCATCCACGCCGCGCCCATGCCCATGTAACGCATGCGGATCAGGTCGGTCAGCGGCACGTCGCTGATCACCGCGTTGAACAGGTCCGGGCGCTGGATGCCGAGGGTGGCGGCGAGCAGGCCGCCATTGGACGAGCCGAAGACGCCGGTATGCCCGGGCGAGGTGTAACCGCTGCGCTGCAGCTTCTCGATCACCGCGATGAAGTCGTCGTAGGAGTTCTGCCGCCGTTCGCGCATGGCCGCGCGGTGCCAGGTCTCGCCGCGTTCGTTGCCGCCGCGCGCGGCGGGGATGACCAGCGAACCGCCGCGGTCCAGCCACAGCTTGAACGCCGGGCCGCCGACGATGTAGCCGAAGTAGCCCGGTCGGAAGGACGTGGCGAAGGCCGCGTAGCCGGTGACCAGCAGCGGCTGCGGCGCGTCGGCCAGGTGCCGGGGGCGCAGCAGGAAATAGTCCACCGGCGTGCCGTCTTTCGAAACGGCGCTGCCGATCTCGGTGACGTAGTCGCCGCCGTCGTACATCACCGGGTCGCGGGCCAGCAGGAGCGGGGCGCGGCCATCGCGGTACAGCTCCTGGCGGCGTGGCGTGGTGAAGCCGTCGGTGATGACCACGAGCTCGTCGCCGCCACGGATGCCGATGGTGTCGCCGGGTTCGGCCTGGAAAACCTCGCGGCTGTTCCAGCCCTCGCCGTCCGGTGTGGCCAGCAGCAGGCGCTGGCGCAGGTTGCGGTTGCTGACCAGGGCCACCTGGCCGCCGACCGACGCCACGTCCGCCTTGCCGTTGACGAACTCGCCGGCGCCAGGGGCGAAGATCACGCTGGCGCGGTTGCGCGCGCGGTCGTCCAGGCGATAGGCCAGCACGGTTTCCGCCTCGTAGCGCCTGCCGTCGATATCCGCGGCGCTGCCCAGCTGCACGATGACATGGGTGTCGGTGACGTCGATGGCGCCCATCGGCGCCAGGTCGCGCGGCAGCGGCAGCTGGTGATGGCGGCCGTCGGCTTCGACGACGTGGATCTCGAACGTGGAGTAGTCCAAGGCGCGGGTGATGACCCCGCGCGGCGCGGCCGGGTCATGGCTGGCCGACAGCTGCAGGATGGCGTCGCCGGCAGCGCCTTCGTAGACGGTGCGGGCCTGCGCCAGCGCCTGTCCCCGCTGCCACAGCGCGACCTGCGCCGGCCAGCCGGCGGCGGTGCGCGGGCGCCCGTCGGCGGTGGTTTCCACCAGCAGCGTGTCGCGCCCCATCCAGTGCGCGAAGGCGCGCGAACGCGGGACGCGGAAGCCGTCGGCGACGAAGCGCCGCTGCGCCAGGTCGAACTCGCGGATCTCGACTTCGTCGCCACCGCCCGGCGACAGGCGCAGCAGGCAACGCGCGGTCTCCGCCAGGCAGCTGCTGCCCAGGTCGTAGGCCTGCAGCTCGAAGGCGGCGCCTTCTTCGTCGCGCAGGCGCGCCACGTCCAGCACGGTCGTCCAGTCCGGCAGCGGCGCGCCCTGCGCATCGCGGCCGGTGGTCTGCAGCAGGCCGTGGGGATGGGCCGCGTCCTTGAGGAAGCGCAGGGCGCGCGCGCCCAGCAGCACCACGTCCGGCTCGGCCGGCCGCGCCTTCAGCAGCGCATCGAGTTCCCTGCGGACGCCGGCATAGGCCGGCAGGGCGCGCAGCGCGGTGGTGGACGACTGCGTCGCCTGGCGTGCCCAGGCCAGGGCCTGTTCGCCATGCGGTTGTTCCAGCCACTGGTCGTCGCTTCCGGCGGCGGTGGCCGCGGCCGCGATGGACGCGGTGGCGAGCAGGGCCCGTTTCAGCATGTTCCTGATCATTCGTGTCTCTCCCGGAATGGCCGGGCAGCGGTGACGCATGCCCGGCCGATGTGGGTCAGTAGTCGTAGCGCAGCACGATGCCGAAGGTGCGCGGGCGCAGGCGGTTGGCGATGCCGGCCGCGGTGCGGGCGTTGAGCGCGCCGTTGTCGTCGGTCAGGTTCTCGCCGTACAGGTAGCCGGACCAGCCGCTGGGCGATTCCAGGCCGATGCGGGCGTTGGCCGAGGTGACCGCGTCGCCCGGCGTGCCCGAGGTCAACGCCGTCTCACGCCGCGCGTCGTGCACCACCCCGGCGCGGGCGATGCCCTTGAGCGTGTCGCCCACCGGCCAGTTGTAGGCCGCCGAGGCGCTGAAGCTGGTCTTGGGCACGTTGTAGACCGGCGTGCCCTTGTGCAGCGGCGTGCCCGGCACGTCCTCTGCATAGGTGGCGTCGATCCAGCTGCCGCCCACCTGCAGCATCCATGAGGCATTGGGCGTGTAGATCAGGTTCGCCTCCACGCCCTTGTTCTCGGTGCCCCTGGAGTTGGTCAGGCCGTTGATGCTGGCCGTGATCGGCACGCGCACCGCCACGTCCTTCCAGTCGCTGTAGAACAGCGCGCCTTCCAGCATCAGCCTGCCGCCGGCCAGCAGCGACTTTGCGCCCAGCTCGTAGGTCAGGATGCTGTCCGGGGCGATGGTCGCCGGCAGTTCGATGCCGTTGGCTTCGGCCAGCAGGATGGAGGTGATCGGCTGCAGCTGGCCGGAGCGGAAGCCGCGGGCCACGCTGGCGTAGAGGGTGGTGTCCTCGACGGGCTTGAACGACAGCGCCAGGCGCGGGTTCCAGCTGTCGAACTTCGCATCCAGGGTCGAGGTGCGGTCGGTGGACACCGATTCGGCATCCACGTCGTCCTTGAAATAGCGCAGGCCCGCGGTCAGCGACCACGCCGGGTTGGGCAGCTTCAGGGTCGCTTCGCCGAACAGGGCGTAGGCGTCGTTGAACTGCACCGAGCGGCTGGGCGGCACGCCGCCGACGCTGGAGCGGTCATGGCGGTCGGCCTTGCGCAGGTAATAGCCCACGGTCCAGTCCAGGGTGCGCTCGCCGGTGGAGGACCAGCGCAGCTCGTGGGTGCGCACGCCGATCTGGATGTTGCTCACGTAGGTCGTCGTCGGATTGAGCATGCCGTCGTTGGCATAGGTCAGGTCCGCGTCGGCATAGGAGTAGAACAGCTGCGAGCCGTCGAAGGCGTAGCTGGTGGCGAAGCTGGCCACGTCCCAGGTGTCGGTGTTGGCGTAGTAGGAGTTGGTGGTGCGGTCGTTGAGCGCGCTGTTGCCGCCGCCGGGCGCATCGGAGTCGTACTTCCAGTAGGCCAGGTCCATGTCCCAGCGCTCGGTGGGGGTGAAGCGCAGCTTGATGCGCCCGGTCCTGACCCGCTGCTCGTT
>Ga0182741_1000750_pt1 | contig 46083 bp, 37 predicted proteins | sample eDN5th37CBELigOP_FD_128874 | JGI IMG/M metagenome (GOLD analysis project Ga0182741, IMG submission 128874) | Enriched Organic Plus compost microbial communities from Emeryville, California, USA - eDNA 5th pass 37_C BE-Lig OP (version 2) (version 2) ... | reverse complement strand
TCGGTCACCGACAACAGGGCCGAAGTCTTGCCGACATCGACGGCGACGACGATCGTGGACGACGTGACTGCAGCTACATGCACGGCCACAACAACACCTCCGGGGCGTGTCAGGAGGTCCACGTGCGTCAACACACGGACCCATCAGGAATCAGTTACAGATCCCTTCCTGACACCTCCGGAGGCATTTGAGAAGGACTAACTCGATCTATATCAGCGGTGAAGCAGCCCCTTTGGGATCGCCCCGGGGGCTGCTTCACACGTCGCGACGCAAGTTGGTGTCAGCGCTGCGCGATATCTAGGCAAAGTCAGTGAAATCAAGTACCAGCCGGCCACGAATACCGCCGGCTTCGAGCAGTCGATGTGCTTGGGCGGCAGCGGTTGCCGGCAACACTTGCGCGACACGGAGAGTGAGCACGCCCAGCTCTGCTTGACGAACCAGGCGCTCGAGCCCCTGCGTATCAGTCGCCGAGTGCCTCACGCGGACCGAGCGAATGATGATGCCCCGCTCGGCGGGACCCTCCCACTCGCGCACTGTGACCAGGCGTCCACCGTCAGCGATCGCGGGCACTGCCAAGCCGTTCAGTAGGGCGCCGTCTGCCAGACCTGGCACGCCCGCGGGGACAACTGCACGGATTCGTGCGGCAACGTCGGGGCCGCGTTCAACGACCTCGTCGGCGCCGAATGTCGTCACGAGTGCTTTGTCTTCAGGCTTCGAGTCGGCGATCACGCGAAGCCCATCGGCCTTCGCAAGCTGGATCGCGTACCCGCCGAAGGCGCCTGCAGCGCCGGTGACGGCGGCCACGTCACCGGCGCTCAATTCCAGGGCATCGACCGCCAGACGGGCGGTCATGGCGTTCATGAGTAGTGTGCTCGCTTCCACCAGATCCGCACCGCGGGGCGCGGGCACTACCGAAGCGGCAGGGACAACGATCTTTTCGGCGTATGCACCGTGTGTTCCTGAAGGAACCACGATGGTCACGACGGGCATCCCGACCGCGAGCCGGGTGTCAACACCGGGACCGACCTGATCAATGATGCCCGCCGCGTCCATGCCCGGTACGTACGGCGCGGCAATGCCGGCCTGGCGCCGCGTACCTGACCGGATCAGCGTGTCCGTCGGGTTCACCGCGGCAGCGTGTACCCGGATTCGCACTTCGCCGTCACCGGCCTGCGGTTCGGGCAGGTCCAGGAGTTCGAGCGCCTCTGGGCCTCCGTATTCCGTGATACCGATTGCTTTCACGTCGTCTCCTTCATGGGGGTCACCGAACGCGAGGGTCGACCTTCGTTCCACCGTTGATCACCGCGCACACCAGCGCTGTTCCCAGCACTCCGGCACGGTCGAATACTGCGCTCGTGCCTACCGAGATGCCGTCGGCCTCGGTCCGATCCATCGCGGAGAACCCGATCTCCGTCGACACAGGAGGCCGCGACAAAGTCAGGGTCACGTCGGCATTGATGAACTCCATACCGGAGTTGCCCCAATTGCTGACCATACTGGCGACATCGGCCGCACTGGCGGCGTGAACGAACGGAGAAGACTGCTCCCCCTCCACGACAGTGACCGGCAGTATCCATACCTGTTTGCGCGCCGCAGTTTGGTGCTCCGCACCCGAACTCGTCCACCCGATCCCCTCGCTGTAGTACAGCCGCGGCTCTCGTCCGGTTGGCGCGAGTTCTGTTGGGGGTGGCGCAAGATCGTGCGACGGTATCCAGGTGCGCCCCGCAGGTGTTCGGTGATCGGGCCGCAAGAACAACGCGGTACTCCTTGCAACCGGCGAATCATTCTGGAGCAGTTCCGATTCGATGAGGCACAACCGACGCCCGGAGCGAACGACCCGGCTGCGGGTGTTGCAGGGCGCCAACGCTGCAGGACGATACAGGTCGAGAGTCCAACGTACCGGCCGCATGTCGGGCCGCGCGATCGCCCGTTCGGCGGCCCGGGCCAGCGCGCCGCTGACTGCCATCCCGCGCATCCTCGACGGTCCCCAGTTGCCCGCGGCGTCGGCCAACGGAACCAACTTCTCGGCGCCGGAGGTGTTGTCTGCGGCGAAGAACACGAGATCGGCGGTCAAACGTCCTGAATCCTTTCCGCCTACGGCCGGCAATTCGAAAGTCGGTCGTCGTGCGCTGTCATAATCTGCGGAACAGCGCCGCCAACGCTTGACCACCGCCGATACACATCGTCACGACCCCGAACTCCAGATCACGGCGGACAAGATCCTTGGCGACACGTAGCGACAGTATCGCCCCGGTGGCACCCACCGGATGACCGAGTGCGATCGCGCCTCCATAAGGATTCGTGGCCTCGGGCGATAGTTTGGCGTCACGGATCACGGCGACGGCTTGCGCGGCAAAGGCTTCATTCACCTCGAATACATCGATGTCGTCCGGTGTCATCCCGGTCTGCTCGAACAGCTTGTGTAGGGCCAGAACTGGCGCGTACCCCATCAGACCCGGGTCCATGGCAGCGGTGGTGACTGCCTCCAGGCTGGCGAGGCCGGTCAATCCGCGTTCATCGGCTGCCGAACCGGCGGCCAACACAAGTGCGGCCGCACCGTCATTGATGCCTGACGAGTTTCCCGCGGTGACGGACCCACCCTGTTCGAACGCAGGCCGAAGCTTGGCCAGGACTTCCCCGGTGGTCTCTGGTTTGGGATGCTCGTCGGAGGTAATCGTGACGGGTCGTCGACCACCCGCCTCCACAGGGGTGATCTCGTCGGCGAACGCCGCGCGTGCTGCCTCGGTAGCTGCTCGCCGCTGCGATTCGACGGCAAACTCGTCTTGCTGCTCGCGTTTGACGTCATATTTCTTGGCAACGGCTTCGGCGGTGCGGCCCATGTGCACACCGCTGAACGGATCAGTCAGCATCGCCACCGTGCCGTCGACGAGAGACCGGTCGCCCAACTTGAAGCCGGACCGGGCGCCGAAGTCGTAGAACGGCATTCGCGACATGTTCTCGTCGCCACCAGCCAATGCGAACTGCGCTGCACCCCAGCGTATCTGCATTGCAGCAGACCAAATTGCCTGCAGCCCTGACCCGCACAGCCGGTTGACCGTGTATGCCGGTGTGCTCTCCGGCAATCCCGCACCCAACGCGACGCGGCGGCCGTTGTAGGCGTCCGGTCCCACCTGCCCGATGCAGCCCATCACGACTTCGTCTACGAGTGCGCCGGGCAGGCCAGCCCGATCCAAAGCGACCCGTGCTGCCGCTGCGCCCAGTTCATGCGCCGGCACATCTTTCAGTGCCCCGCCGAAACTGCCGATAGGAGTGCGTGCACCGTCGAGCACGACAATCGGATCAACCTTCATCGATTACCTTTCGTATCAACGGGCACCAGCAGGGACGTCGGGCCCTTCAGCCTGCGCCGCCCGTCCCGAGCCTGCACTGGCTGTAGCGTCGTGGGTGTGCTCGGCGGCCATGTTGCCGCCGCGTGCCACGTTGGGATTGATCCTGGCAGCACATAAGACGCCACCGATCGTGCACGCGGCTCCCAACAGGAAAAGCATTGAGACTCCCCAGGTTCCGTTGTTCGGGGATATCTGAACCAGCGTCATTGCCACGACAGGCGCGGCCCCGCCGGCGATCGCTCCACCAACTTCTCGCCCCGTACTCATGCCCGAGTTCCGGACCTCCACAGGGAACTGCTGCGCGAAGAAGGCGCCTTGGGCCGCAAGCATCGTGGGCGCTGCGACTCCTGTGCCGGCGACGACGGCAATACTAATCAACACAGGATTGCCGGTATTGATCAGCCAGAAGAACGGGAATGCCAGGGCGGACACGAGGAGGCCGCCACCCAGGACGACTTTTCCGGCGCCCCAGATGTCGGTGAGGCGGCCGGCAACCGGAACAGTAAGCACCGCAATGCCGGTAGCCAAGGCAACGGCGAACGCTCCCACACTCGCGTCGACGTCCCGGTAGGTCGTCATGTAGGCCAGGCTGAATGTCTTGAACAGATAGCCGGCACCGTTGTAGCCGAAGTACACGATCATGATGATGAGCAAGCCACGCCAATGGTTTGTGACCAAGCTTCTCAGCGGCGACTTGTCACGGATGATCCTGTCCTGTGCCGCCGCCTCCGTGAATTCCGGAGTTTCGGGCAGTCGTGCTCGCACGATCAAACCAAGCAGGACCAGAACGAAGCTTGACACAAAGGGGATCCGCCAGCCGATGCCGTACAGGAACTCGTCGGGTGTCGCGGCGAGAATTGCGACCAGGATCGAGGCGGCGAACAACCCCATGTTGGCGCCGAGAGCCGGCCATGCGGCCGATCTCCCTTTCCGATCAGGATCGGCATATTCGTAGGAAACTGCGACGGCGCTCGCACTTTCCGCTCCGGCGCCAAACCCCTGCACCAGACGCAGAATCACCAGACAGATGGGCGCAAGGATGCCGATCGACTCGTAATCGGGGACCAGACCGATGAGGCCGGACGACACGCCCATCAGGACGAACGTGAGCATCAGGACCGTTTTTCGACCGATGCGATCGCCCATCGCGCCGAGAACGATGCCGCCGATCGGTCGTGCCAGGAAGCCGACCCCGAAGGTGGCCAACGACGCCAGCGTCGCGGTTGCCGGGTCCATATTCGTGAAAAAGATCCGATTGAAGATCAACGCCGACATCGATGCGTAGAGCATGAAGTCGAACCATTCGAGGGCTGACCCCACGATCACGGCCGACCGCACCCGACGGTGAAGTGTGCGCCGATCGATTGCGGACGTTGCGCTGTCAGTCACGAACTCCCCTTCGACGGCTTACCAGTCCGTATATACAGACATCAGTTCGGGTTATAGAATGTGAATGTAGTCTGAGTCACGTTCGCTTGTCAATGAAGTGCGGGCAACGGCGGGCTTGCGCAGTCAACACGGCCTTGCTTCCGAACAGCCCGGCCGATAGATTCGGTCACCATTCGCATCTCGATATGCGATATCACACACGTATATACGCACACCTCCGCGGGTGGGGAGCCATAGGCCCAGGAGATTAAGGAGTCCCAACGTGGGGATGACAGGCGTGGGGATGACAGGAACCGACAGCACAGATCCCGCGAAGATCCGCCGCCGCCTACGGAACGCCGTCGTGATCGGAACTGCACTGGAATGGTTCGACTTCTTCCTGTTCGCGAGCATGGCGGCTCTTGTGTTCGGTCAAGTCTTCTTCCCTGCCTTCGATCCCGGGACCGCAACACTGGCGTCTATCGCCACCTTCGGCGTCGGATTCTTCGCCAGGCCCATCGGCGGCATTGTCTTCGGCGCACTCAGTGACCGGTTCGGGCGCAAGCCGGTCCTCCTGCTGTCGTTCGTCTTGATGGGCGCGGCGTCAGGTTTGATCGGGTTGCTGCCCTCCTACGCGACGATCGGCATCGCGGCTCCGGTGCTTCTGGTGCTGCTCCGTCTCATTCAGGGACTGGGAGCTGGGGCCGAATTCTCGCCGGCCATCGCGATCTCCTATGAGAATGCGAATCCCGGTAAGCGTGGCAGCCAGGGCTCCTGGCCTGCATTGGGCTCGAATCTGGGCCTGTTTCTCGCCTCGATCGTTGTCGCCATCCTCATGACCGCGAGCGACGAGTTCCTCATTGAGCAAGGCGGCTGGCGGATCCCCTTCATCGCGAGCTTTGCGCTGGTTGCCGTCGGCCTGGTTATGCGCACCCGCATGCCGGAAGCGCCGGATTTCAAAGACGGTCGCAAAGTCGCCACGAGTGCGCGATCGCCGCTGAAGAGTCTCGTTCGGACGAACTGGCGGCCGCTGCTGCTCACCCTCGTAGTCTTCTTCGGGTCGACTGCTGCGAGTTACCTGTTCAAGACCTTCTCACTCGCCTATATGTCGACATACCGAGATGTCGATGCGAGTGTCGGCGCCACCGGCGTGGCCATCGCGACCGGGATTGCGATCCTGGTGGTTCCGCTCGCGGGCCGAATGTGTGACAGGTTCGGTCCCCACCGCGTACTGGCCGCGGGCGGTGCGTTGGTCGGGCTTCTCGCGTTCCCCTTCTTCTGGATGCTCGACACCAACCGTGCCGTGGTGATCTGGGCCGCGCTCATCATTGCCACCGGCGTAGCGATGCCCACCATGGTTGCCGCACAGGGAGCCTTCTTCGCGGGCCTCTTCCCCGCAGCAGTACGAGGCTCCGGGGTCGGCACCGGCCGCGAGGTGGGCGGAGCGATCGCCGGTGGGCTCGCACCCGTCACTGCGCTCGCGCTCGTCCAGGCATCGCCCAGCAACAGCACCTTCGGTGTCTCCGTCATCTTCCTGCTCGCCGCGGCATGCGTGGTCGGTGGGGTGCTGTACTCGCTGCGTCTGGCAAACCAGTCCTTGACCGCTGCGCGCCCACTGCCTGATGAGGCGAATGTCTAGTGGTCTTTCCGCCACAACCGGATCGAATTGGCCGAAATACCCAGCAGCACAGCGGCACTCCCGATCGCGCTGATCAGCAGGGCGAGTGCGATGCCACCTTCGGTCGGGTGCAGATCTGGCGCCAAGTGTGTGGCGAGCACCGCCCCGGAAACCGCACTGCCGAACGTACCCCCTACGGTCCGAAGAACCTGATTGAAGCTGACGGCGCTGCCCAACTCCTCAGCAGCGACACTGCGAGCGATCAATGCGGGCATGGCAGCGTAGGTCATCCCGATTCCGACGCCGAAGAGGAACATTCCGACGAGGATCTCCCAGAGTTCGTCGTGCGCCAGTGCGATGAGCGTGGCCGCACTGGTCACCACCGCAGCCCCGCAGAGAAGCAGGGAGGACATCTTCAGATAGCGAGATATGTACCGCACGAACCGATTTGCCCCTAAGCTGCCGACAGACAACGGCAGCATGACAAATCCCGACACCGACAGCGCCAACCCAATCCCATACTCGGTGGTCGTAGGTGATTGAGCGATCAGGCTTGCAATCGATAGGCCGATATACATCGCCGCCCCGAGACCGATGGCAGTGCTATGGGCAAGCAACACGTCCGGACTTCGTATGACGCGCAGATTGATGAGCGGATTCGGTGTGCGCAGTTCGAACTGCGACCACCACACGAACGCTGAGACGGCGATCGCGAAGGCTCCTACCGTCCAGACAGATCCCCAACCCCACCGGGCACCCTCGCTCACGGTGACCACCAACGCCGCAAGCCCCACACCTAGTAGAGTCGCACCGGGAATGTCCAGAGGCCTGCGCGGAGCCTGCTCGTCAGGGTCGCCTGGGGCGGCCAGCCACACGGCCGCACCGGCGGTGATCAGGAATATCACCGCGAACCCGAAGGCAGATCGGAACCCGAAGGCACTCGCCAGAAGACCGGTGAGCGGGTAGCCGATACCCAGTCCGGTGGCGACGATCACCGACAGGCTGGAGACCGCGGTACGAACCCGGTCTTCCGGCAGATAGCGCCGCGCCACCGAAATAGTCACGGGCACAATCCCATACGACAGCCCCTGCAGTGCCCGGCCTATCAGAAACACGAGAAAGTTCGGCGCCAACGCGGCAACGAGGGAGCCGGCCAGGATGATCGCGATTGACCACAACAGCAGAGCCTTCTTGTGGGGCCCATCGCTGAGCCTCCCCATGATCGGCGTCGCGACCGCTCCCACAAGCAGGTTGATCGTCAGCATCCACTGCGCAGCACTGATGGAGACATTCATCTCGTGAGAGATGTTTGGTACCAGCAGCATACCGAGAGAACTGACAACCGAGCTGGTCAACGCGGCGTAGGCGAGGACCGGATACAGGGATACGCGTCGGCGCAGAGAATTGATCGGTTTGGGATCGAACGTACTAATCCCCCAACTCATTGCGAGACCATTGCATTACTCGCGACTATCGTTGTCGATCGAGTTGAGCAATGACGTGACATCGGGAAGAGACTCGAGGTTGTCTACCGTCTGCACGATCTTCTCCGAAACGTGCTCCAGCCCAGCCAATTGCATGCAGTTGTGGAACTTGGTGACGATGTCGTCCCAGCCCAGCGGATTTTCCGGGTGACCGAGTGGGTATGCCGCTTCGGTCCGTACCGTGGAGCCGTCCTCGTGTTCGATTTCCACGATGCCGATCCCGTAATCGTTCATGCCTCGCCGAAGCCCGACGTCCAATTTCCACTGGACCCGCTCACCGAGAGCGCTGGCCGGCGCGTCTTTGAGCCCCTCGTCGGAGAAGTCGGCGATGGTGATGGTGCCGTGCGTCAGGAGTTTGCCGATGAGGAACGGGATGCTGACCTTCGCGTCGATGCTGTGCGGCGGCGCGGAACGCACCTCGATCGGCTCGCACTGGTGCGGTAGCAGATCGCTGCATCCGGTGATCCGAATCGATTTGATCGTGGCGGGATTGACTTCGCCACTCTTGAGCAGATCTGCGACCGCGGTGAGGAACAGTTGTGGATGTCCCGCACACGGCCAGGGTTTGAACGTGGTGATCGGGCCGAGCAACGTCGGGTTCACCAGGAACGCCCGGTCGTAATCACCCTGGAAGAACTGGTTGAAATACCCGTACTGCCCCTCCAGGCTGGTGGCATCACCGGGCATCCCCTCGCCCGCCAAGTAGGCGGACATGGCGCCCGCGCGGGCATTGAATCCTTCCCGGACGGCACGGTAGGCCGACCCGGGCCGCGCCAGCGCCTCCATGGTGCCCGAAGTCTGATGAAGCGCCAGCCCCAGACTATTCCGGGTCTGCTCCGCATTCAGCGAGAGCACTTTGGACGTCGTGATGGCGGCACCCAGGATGCCGGGAATCGAGGGGAGCCAACCGTACTCGGACACTGGTTTGCGGACAGCTTGGGCGAGTCGAATCACCAGGTCTTGGCCCAATGCCACAGCGGTGATCAGTTGTCGTCCGTCGATGCGCGCGGCGTGCGCGGTAGGTAGTGCGGCACACACAGCGGGACCTGACGGGTGTGAGTAGCCGGCGACGTCGTCGTAATCGAGGGTGTGGGCAAGCGCGCCCCACCACAGAATCGCGTCGAGCGGTGTCAGTTGTCTGTCGAGGGCGACCGCGGGCACCTCACCAGATGGAGCGTTGCCGAGCCAGCGTCGGACTGGTCCCAGATAGTCGTCGGCCGTGGTAGTGGCGGCAATGCATACCCCCAACGTGTCGAGGATGCCCCACTTCGCATTCCGGATCGCAGCGTCGGGCAAGTCGTCGAACGTCGTGTCAGCCGCCGCAGCAGCCAGAATGGCACCCGCGTCCTCTTGTTCAGTGTCGAGTTGCTGTGCGCTGGCCATGATTTCGTTATCTCCCTTCGCTGACCCGAAGGTCGGGCACATCGATCGTGTTGTTCACCTATCACCGAGAAGGAACCCAGCAGCGCCGGTGATCACCATGCGATTGTCGAAACAAGCAGTTCGCATATATGACTAACAGTTCGTCATTACAACCTACGTCTCAGTGGGCGCACAGTCAACCCCGACGGCCGAGGTAAGCGCTGGTACCGAGGGCGACTACCATCCGTGCAGCGCCGAAATTCCGTGCACTACAGCACGACTGGGTAGCACGACGACCGCGGAGCTGGGCCCCTGCTATCAGCTGGCGGGCTTTCCACCGATGGACTGGAGCAATTCCTGGTACTTGGCCTGCCAAGCCGTCACGTCCTCAGGGGTGTCTGTCAGGTAAAGATCGGCAACAAGCGTGTTCGGATAGTCATCGAGGACGCTGGGGCCGGTGTACGCGTTGCTCGTCGTCGCATAGTTCATGTCGGCGAACATCTTCTGCCCCTCAGGACCCATCAACCATTCGAGCAGGGCCAGCCCGCCGGCAGGGTTGGGCCCCCCGTTGGTCAGGGCCATGGAGTTCGTGAGCAGAACCGGCGGCGTGTCCCCGCTGGGCGCTGCGTAGACAACCGGCGACTGGGCCTCGACCAATGGTTCAACGGTGTGCGCGAAAGTGTGGGGGGTCGCGCCGTACTGGCCGCTGGCCAACAGCTCCACCAGCAGCGAATGCCCCTCCATCTGCTGGGCACCCCGCAGGCCATTGGTGATCAGGTCGATCGCCTGCTGCTCGCTCATCCCTTTCTGCTCCATGAAGTACTTGCGCACGATGTTCTCGTACCACTGCCAATCGCCGGTCTCGACACCCATGTTGCCCGGCGGATTCCTGAAGAGATCCTCGTAGCTGCGGGGCTGTCGGTCAGGCGGGATGAGATCGTTGTTGTAGGTCAGCACCATGACGTTCGCATACGGGGCGATCGCGTTGTAGCCCTTGTACCCCTCGTCGACGTCGTCGAGCGCCGGCGTCTTCAGTTCGCCCAGGAGCCTTTCGCCGTCCATGGTTCGCAGGTCGACTGCAGCTCCGAGCACCAGATCGGAGCCCTGCTGGTTGGTCGCGGCCTCTTGCCCGACACGCTCGGCCAGATCCTCGGAGACTCCTTGGTACCCCTCGATGGAGAGACCGGTCTGTTCCTCGAACGCCTCGATGAGGGGGTCCATCTTGCCGACGTAGTACCAGCCGACCTGTCCACCCGCCTCCTGGGCCAGCGCCACCAGTCGGTCCATCCGCTCCGTACCGGTCAGCCCTTCGACCTCGGTGTAGACCGCGTCGAGGGACGTTCCCGATCCGCCACCCGATGCACTTTTGCCTCCCGTTTCGATGGGCGACGGACCGCACGCGGCAACCGATACCGCGATGCTGAATCCGACTGCCAGCGCCGCGAAACTTGTCAATCGAGTAGTCATTCCGTCTCCATCTCCACATGTCAATCTATGAACGGCGCGGCCTGCCGCAGATGCGGCAGCGGATAGTCAGGGCTGCGGCAGCAACGTGCTGTAGCCCGGCTCGAGGGACAGAACGACCTCTGTATCAGGCCCCACTGAGGTTCGGGCACCGGTGCGCACACGGATGTTGGTGCCGTCCACATCGACGAAGTGATCGACATACTCCCCCAGGTACTCCCGGGCCCGCACGGTGCCCGGCCAGCGTCCGACTCCTCGAACCGCAGCGGGCTCCTTGACCATGCCGATGTCTTGGGGCCGCACCGAGACGGTGACCTCGGTCCCCGCCGGCAGCGGTCGGTCGCTCGTCACCATGGCCAGGACCTCGCCCACCGCAGTCTCAACGCGGAAAACGCCGGTCCCCTCCTGCCCGGTGACCTTGCCCGAGATGAAATTGGACGTGCCGATGAAGTCGGCGACGAACAATGACGCGGGTGTCTCGTAGATGTCCCGGGGTCGACCGATCTGCTCCAGCGAACCCACCTTGAAAACCGCGATCGTGGTCGACATCGCGAGTGCCTCGACCTGGTCATGGGTCACGTAGATCGCCGTGATCTGCAGCTCGCGCTGCAGTCGCTTGAGCTCGAAGCGCATGCCGTCGCGCAACTTGGCGTCGAGGTTGGACAGCGGCTCATCGAACAACGTCAGGGGTGATTCCATCACCAACGCTCGAGCCAGCGCCAAACGTTGCTGCTGCCCGCCGGAGAGGTCGGTTGCTCGGTGGCGCTTCACGTGACTGAGCTCGACCTTCGAAAGAGCCTCGTCCACCTTGCGATCCATGTCCTTCTTACTGAGGCGGCTGTTGCGCGGGCGCGCCTTCAAGGGAAAGGCCACGTTCTCCGCAACGTCCATGTGCGGCCAGATCGCATACGACTGGAACACCATGCCCAGACCGCGTCGGTTGGCCGGCACATTCACGTTTTTCACCGACGAGAACAGGGGTGTGCCGGCCACCGTGATCTGGCCGGAGTCGGGGGTTTCCAAGCCGGCGATGCAGCGCAGGATAGTTGTCTTGCCGCAACCGGACGGTCCGAGCAGGGTGAAGAATTCGCCCTTCTCGACTGACAGCGATACGCCGTTCAGCACCGGAACTCGTTCCTGGTTGCCCTTGGCGGGAAAGGTTTTCTCGAGGTCGACGACGCTCAACATGGGGGCTCCTGTGGGTTCTTCGCCGGATACGGAAGACGGATCGGAAAGGGGCGTCAAGGCATGGCGGGCGCTCATGGACTCTGCACCCCGACGTTCGCGCCGAGCTTGCGTGCGCCGGCCACCAGAAGCGCGAGCATCGCGATCATGACGACACCCAGGGCTGAGAGCTGACCCATCCTGCCCTCACTCCACTGCTGCCAGATCACGACCGAGAGCACCTCGTCGCCCGGGGAGTACAGCAGCAGCGAGGCGCCCAACTCCCGGACTGCGACGAGAACGATAAACGTCCATCCCGCAACCAACCCCGGCATGAGCAGAGGCAGCGTGACCCGGCGGAAGAGATAGAACCACGACGCACCAGAGACTTTGGCGGACTCCTCGAGCTGTGCGGAGATCTGGAACATTGCACTGGTGGCGTAGCTGAGACCGAATGGGAGGAATACCGTGACGTAGGAGATCAGCAGGATCAGCAAGGTGCCGTAGATGGGCAGCGGCACTCGCAGATAGAAGAACAACATCGCGACACCGAGGATCAGACCCGGGATTCCGATCGGCACCATCGCAAGGCCATTGAGTACAGCACCACCGCGGACCCGGCCCCGCACCACCAACCAGGCGATGACCGCGGTGAGCAACATGATGATGGTTGCCGAGCCGACCGCCAGAAGAATTGAATTCGTGAAAGCCGAAACGGTTTTCGGGCTGTCGAAGAGATCGACGTAGTTGGTGAACTCCATTCGTCCGAACGCCGACAGACTCGGCGGTGCGTAGTAACCAAGCAGCGAGGAGTACACCAGCATCAGGACCGGCAGCAGCGACGTGATCACGAAGTAGACGAGAACGCCGGCGCCCGCAACACGCCGAAAACCCCGCAGCGGTACCGTCGAAGGCCGAAATCCCTTGCCGCTGATGGTCTGGTAGGACTTCGCGTTCTTGTTCAACCGTGCCTGCCACACCGTGAAGGCAGCCAGTATCGTCAGCATGCCCACCGAGTACGCACCTGCGGTGCCGTAATCCGCCGGGTAACCACTGAGTGCGAAGTAGATTCGGGAGGTGAAGACCCAGATGCCGGACGACTGGCCAAGCAGGGCCGGGACCTCGAAGGAGGCGAACGCCCGGATGAAGAGGATCAAGGTGGACAGCGCCAGCGCCGGCTTCACGAGCGGCAGGGTGACACGGAAGAAGACTGAAATCGGCTTCGATCCGCTCATGAGGGCGGCCTCTTCGAGCGCGGGGTCCATGTTCTTGAATGCCGCGAACATCAGCAGGAACGTCAGCGGCGCCATGTGAATGCCCTCGACGAAGATCATTCCGCCCATCGAGAAGATGTTGAAGAACCCCGGACCGAGAACCGGCTCGAGCAACTTGTTGACTGCGCCGATCTGAGGGCTACCGAGGAATATCCACGCGATGGTGTGCAGCACTCCCGGAATGATCATCGGGACCAGCGCTGCCGCGTACGCCAAGCTCTTCATCGGGACATCGGTGCGAGCGACGAGATAGGCGAGGCCGGTTCCGACGACCGTGGCCAGCACAGTGGACCCCACCGAGTAGATGAGGCTGTTCTTCACCATGTCCAGCAAGAGGTCGGATGAGTACGCCTCGCGGAACACCTCGAGGGTGAATGATCCGCGCGGGAAGAACGTGCCGGCGAGCAGGTAGATGACGGGCACCAAGGACAAGAAGGCGACGACAACGACGACAACGCCGGCAACCAGGAACTCCGACGAGAACTGCGGCCGCCTAAGCCCACGATGGCCACGACCGCGCTCGGTTTCATCAACCGGAGTCTGGGGTGGTACCAGCTCACTGAGGGACATCGGGTAGCTCCTAGTTGAGCGCCGGCCGAGAGGCCGACGAAATGATCTGAATCATGTTGTCGCGAAGTGCTTGTCGTGGACGCGGGTTGCGCCGCATCTCGATGCGGTAGCGGAAGCCCTGCGGCGCATCAATCGAGGATTAGGCCGTTGCCTTACGACCGTCGGCAGTCAACAGATCTCAATATTGAGCATCATGGAGTTCGTATATGCGATAATTTAGTTGTGATTACGATCACGCTAGCAGTCGAGTGTGACTCCGTCAACGAGTCCGTAAGAAGCGTTCAGCTCGCGATGCCCCATCTTCACTGCCACCCAGCACGGCTTCTCGTGCCGGATCACAGCGTCACCGGCTGCAGTCAGAGAAGAGACGCACCGGCAGCGCAGTCAGCCTTCGCTTGCCGGGGATGTCTGCAAACCTTGGCTGCCAACCAGGCGCTGCGGCCAGATCCGGATAATCGGTGAACAGACGTCTTATGCCGGCTGGACCGGCCAGTTTTGCGAGTCCTTCCCCCATGCAAACGTGCGGTCCTTGTCCGAAGGTGAGGTTCCCGCCCGGGGGCTCATTTTGGTCTCGTCGCAGATCGAATATATGTGGATCCGTCCACGCATCGGGGTCGCGATTCGCGGCAGCCCTCAGAGCAAAAATCCCCTGCCCTGCCTGGAGCTGCGCCCCGCCAAGTTCACAATCAAAAGCCACTATTCTGCGGTTCCCATGGGTATGGGGATCTATCCGCGCCGCCTCCACATATGCGCGCTCGGCATTAGCAGGGTCCGCGCACACAAGGCTCCGCTGAGACGGAATTCGGAGCAGGTACATCATCGTGAGCGGCAGGCTGTAAACCAAATTATCCTGAGCTGCGGTAAAGAATACACGCAATATGTGAAATACTTCATCAACCGAAAAGGCTCCCGCCTGCCTTAGACCAGCCATATGAGCAACCAACGTGTCATCGCCCGGATCGGTAGATGCGATGACGTCACCGAGTGCCTTCTTCAAAGTGACGAGTGACTCCTCGTACGCGAATGCGACCTCATGGTCGTTACAGCCATAGCTATGAAAGCGCACGCGCGCCTCACCTGCCTTGATAAATATCGGCATGAAGGAGAGGGGCACACCGAAGATCCCAAGCAGCACGCGATACGCCAGCGGCGTGGCGTAGTCCCGTACCAGATCCGGCTGGTCCGCCAACCGGAGAGCGTTGGACTGCTCTGCGCACAAATCGTCAACCCGCTCACGCATTGCCACAAGACTCTTTGGCGCCAACGGTCGCGAAACTGCACGACGGTGCTTCAAATGGAGTTTGCCGTCAGCGGTCTGCAGTGCCGGCGTTTCCTCGACGTAGGCGACCGTCGGCAATTCAGCCCGGAGGCCCGATGGCAGACTGTTCCAGAAACTCCGCTGAGCTCCCTCCGCGATAAACTGGTCGCTCTGCCGATATGCGGTACGCGAGTGCTCATGGCTGAACGTCAACCACATGCCCAGCATTTCACTCCACTGCACAGGAGCGATACTCCGCAATTCATCGTAGACAGGGTAGGGATTTTGAAACTCCCACCCACGTAGTAATGACGGGCCAGGGTCGACGTAATGCGGCGATTTGAGGCTCATGATCTGTGTCCCTTCTCTTGCACGTACGGAAGAACGCTTCTCCTGCCCTCAGGCAGGCGACTCAACTTTTCGGTCGCCGGTTGCGCGTCTTTGACGATTGGACAACTGCCAGATCCTGGTCCCTGGCATTCCCGGTGGTTGCACCCCGGTGAGGGTCATTCGGTGGCTCCTGGTCGAACCGACCGAGCGGTCGACCAAATGATCTGAATCATGTTGTCGCGAAGTGCTTGTCGTGGATGAAGGTTGCGCCGCGCCTCACGGGCGTCACGGGCCTTGCGGTTCCGCGGCTTGCGTATATACGATCATTTAGTTGTGATTGCGATCACGCTAGCAGCGCAGCATGAAGCCGTCAACGAGATGAGATCCCTGTGAGCTGTGTTACGCTCGCCGAGTCGCAGTCGTATATAAGTCGTTGCATTCGTATATACGAAAGGGTGCGCAGCTTGCGCCTCGCGCATCCGCCTCCGGCCCTCACTTCGCGAGGAAGGCAAAGACATTGAAGAACAATCCCGGCCCGCTATCGGGCATCCGTGTGCTGGACGCCGCGACGTTCCTGGCCGCACCGTATTCCGCGTCCATGCTCTCGGAGTATGGCGCCGACGTGATCAAGATCGAACATCCCGCCGGTGATCACATGCGCGAGATCGGACCGTTCCGCGGCGACGTCTCATTGTGGTGGAAGGTCATCGCCCGCAACCGTCGCAGCGTCACCCTCGACCTGAACCAGGAAGAGGGCCGCGGCGTCTTCAAGGACCTCGTCAGCGAATGTGACGTGGTGATCACGAATTTTCGTCCCGACGCCCTGAAGAGGTGGGGACTGACATTCGAGGATCTGGTGCAACGACGCAAGGACCTTATCTACTACCACCTGACCGCTTATGGCGCAGGGCCCTATGAGCAGCGGCCTGGTTTCGCCCGCGTTGCGGAAGCCTTCGCCGGCCTGACCAACAGGACCGGATTTCCCGACGGTCCGCCGGTGCAATCGGGCTACGCCATGCTCGGCGACGGAATCGCCGGAATCTACGGTGCTTTCGCACTGATGCTGGCATTGCGGCAGCGCGACCAGACCGGCGAGCCGCAGAAGATCGACCTCGGACTCTACGAGCCGGTGCTCGCGATGATGGAAGACATGATCATCAACTACGACGAAACGGGTGCGCGAATGTCGCGCCTGGGAAATTCCAGCCCGCGATGGTCGCCACACGGCTTGTTCCCGACCAAGGACGGCTTGTACGCAGTGCTCGCCTGCTCCACCGAAAAGCTTTGGCAGCAACTACGTGAACTCATGGACAATCCTGCTCTGAAGATCTACGACAACGACTCCGACAAGCGGGTCGCAGAACGTGCAGAACTCGAAGGTCAGGTGGCGGCGTGGACCAAGTCGTACGATCTGGCCGATCTCATCCAGGTGTGCGGCGAGGCCGGCCTCGCCATCGGCCCAATCTATTCGGCCGCCGAGATCGTTGACGATCCCCACATCGTCGCGCGCAAATCGATCATCTCCGTCGACGAGCCGGAGACCGGCAGACCTTTGCGTATGGCCGCACCGGCCGGCCGGTTCTCGGGATTCGAAGGCACCGTGCGCCACGTTGGCCCGCTGCTCGGCGAACACACCGATGCCGTCCTCAATGAGTTGTTGACCTACTCCCCCGAGCGGATCGAAGCGCTGCGGCAACAACGCGTCATCAAGTGACAGCGGCCGTCGACAAGAGGACACCGTGACTGAGCTACAAGGACATTGCGATCCCCGTTTCCAGCGCGTCCACGACTTGCTGGCAAGCAATATCGAGTCGGGTAAGGAGGTTGGCGCCAGCATCTTCGTCAACATCGACGGCGAAGATGTGATCGATCTCTGGGGCGGTTGGCGCGAGCGGGAACACATCACGCCCTGGACCGAGGACACCATCGTCAACCTGTTCTCCGCGACCAAGACGGTCACCAGCCTCGCGGTGCTCATGCTCGTCGACCGTGGCGAGATCGACCTGTATGCACCGGTTGCCGAGTACTGGCCGGAGTTCGCCCAGAACGGGAAAGACAAGGCCGAGGTTCGCCACCTGCTCAGCCACACCGTCGGACTGCCCGCCTGGGAGCCACCCTTCAGCATGGCCGATGCCATGGACATCCCGAGTTCGACCGCCAGGCTCGCGGCACAGGAGCCCTGGTGGGAGCCGGGCACCCGCGGTTCCTATCACGCAAGCACGTTCGGACATCTCAATAGTGAGCTGGTACGCCGCGTCACCGGCACGAGTCTCAGCGCGTTCATCGCCAAGGAGATCACCGGGCCACTCGACGCGGACTTCTACCTCGGCCTGAGCGACGAACAGGTGGATCAAGTGGCCACCGTCTACCCGCCCGACGACGGTCCGGCGCTTGCGCCGGCACAGGCGACTGCCCCGCCGACTGGCGATGATCCCTTGGCGGTCGAACGCTCGATCGCCGCCCGCACGAAACTCGGATCCTTCTCGGGCCAGCAGCGAGATCCGCTGGTGCTGTTCAACTCTCCGGATTGGCGCCGCCTCGAATTCGCCGGCAGCTCAGGCCATGGCAATGCTCGTGGTTTGGGACGGATCATGTCGGCGCTCTGCCTGGACGGCGCTTCCAGGGGCGTGCAATTGCTTAAGCCGGAAACAATCGAACTGATCTTCCACGAGCAGTTCCACGGCACCGATTCCTACTATCTGAAACCCATTCGCTGGGGCATCGGGTATGCGCTGGCGCCGCTGGCGCACAAGGAACGCGGCCCGTTGCCGTTCATGCGACCCGGTCCGCGCACCTGCTACTGGTACGGAAGTGGCGGCGCACTCTCTATCGCCGATGTCGATCGGCGAATCACTCTGACCTACACCGAGAATCAGTGCCAGTCAGGTAAGAGGTCCCCAAACGGCGCCTACTACGACGCCATCTACGACAGTCTTTGAGCGCCCCGGCCTAACCCGACGGAGCCAGACGGATGTACATCGATCGCAACATGGCGCTACACCATACGATTGCGCCCATACCCTTCGAGGTCGAGCGCGGCCGCCTGCGTTTCTTCGCAGAAACCATCGGGCTGACTGACCCGATCTACTACGACGTCGATGCAGCACGACGCCGCGGTCACCGTGACCTCCTGGTCCCGCCAACATTTCTCAGCAACGCTCTCGAGCTAGAAGTCCCGAACCCACTGGGTTGGCTTGCGGAACTGGGCGGCGACCTGACCAAGACCACCCACGCCGAGCAGGCTTTCACCTACCACGCCATGGCGTACGCCGGGGACAGCCTGGTGCTACACCGCAAGGTCGTCGACGTCTACACCAAGAAGAACGGCGCACTCGAATTCGTCGTCAAGCACACGCAGGTCAAGCGGGACGACGAGACATTGGCCGACGTACGGTTCGTGATCGTCCTTCGGCATCCGGAGGTGGCGGCATGACATCTCGCGACGCCGTCGTGGGCATGGAGTTGCCCCCGCTGCGAATCGACCCGATTTCCCGAAAGACACTGGCGCTGTTCGCCGGTGCATCCGGGGACCATCAGGCGACCCACATCGACATCGATGCCGCCAAAGCCAAGGGGCGCGATGACGTGATCGCGCACGGCATGCTGATGATGGCCTACCTCGGACGCGTCCTCACGAATCTGGTGCCGCAGGAGAAGATTCGGTCGTACAGCGCCCGCTTCGTCGCACCGACGCCGGTGCATGCGGAGCCGACCTGCACCGGCCGAATCACTGCCATCGAGGAGGAACTGGCCACGCTCGAACTCGCGATCACGCTGGCAGACGGGACGATCGTGGTGCGCGGCGAAGCGGTGGTCGATCTGGAGGTCGAAGACTGCAGGCTCGACACAACAACTCGAAGTGAATGAGGATCCGAATGACGAACGAATCCAGGTTGACCGAACTACTTGCCAAGCAGGACATCTACGAGTGCATCATGAAGTACTCGCGCGGATCAGACCGATACGACGCGGATTTGATCAGATCGACGTTCCATCCCGACGCCGTGGTCGACCGGGAGAAGAAGTGGTCAGTCGACGAGTGGATCGATGTGTCCATGAATCGCGACCGGAGCCGAGCCCGGATGCACCACATCGGCAACGTCTTGATCGAGGTCGACGGCTCGACCGCCGTGGCAGAGACGTACTGGATCGCTTATCAGGTCTGGTCGGAGGACGGAGCGCGATTCGTTCGCACGCGGGCAGCGCGGTACGTGGACCGCTTCGAATGCCGCGACGGTGATTGGCGGGTCCTGTACCGAGGTGTGGTGGATGACTGGAGCTACACGCAGGAGGTCGGCCCGGAAATCACCCAGGGGCACAGCGATCTCGTGGGCCAGCCGTTCCCGACGGACCCCATCTACGCCCTCTTGAAGGAGACGTCCCGTGCCAACTGAACCGGAGCACTCCGGAGCCGATGCAGGCCGGGTTGTCGTGGTGACGGGAGGCGGCGGCGGCATCGGGCGTTCGCTTGCCGAGGCCTTCGCCAACGAGGGCGACCACGTCATCGTGATCGATCGTGACAGCCAGGCTGCGGATGCCACGGTGGCGGCGGTGCACGAGCGCGGTGGCAGCGCCTTTGCCATGGTTGCCGACGTGGCTTCGAGTGCCGACGTTGAACAGGTGTGCGTCGCGATTCTGGAGAAGCACGGTCGCGTAGACGTCCTCTGCAACAACGCTGCAATCAGGGACCATCGTTTAGACACAGCAGAGCTCACGCCGGAGACGTGGGAACAGGTGATGGGTGTCAATGTGACGGGAACATTCTTGTTCTCGCATTACCTGTTGCCGTCCATGCTGGCGCGCGAGCACGGCGTCATCATCAACATGTCGTCGATCGGCGGCATCGGTGGCGGCCGGGCCGGGGCGGCCTACACCGCGAGCAAGCACGCGATGATCGGCTTGACGAAGAACATCGCTTTCGCCTTCGCCGAGCAGGGTATTCGTTGCAATGCGATCTGTCCCGGCTCCGTCGACACCGATTTCAGCGCCGCATTCGCCCAAACCCCGCACCCGAAGGCGAATCCGCGTTTCACGTTGTCCACAGCACTTCGCCCCGGGGGCCGGATTCCCACCAGCGACATCTCGGCCATCGCCGTCTTTCTCGCGTCGGACCACGCCAGGGCGATCAACGGGCATGCCTTGGTTGCCGACGGCGGTTGGATCGTTGCCTGACATGGCCGCACCCGCGTTCGTTCTGCTTCACGGAGGGCGGCATGGCGGGTGGTGCTGGCAGCGTGTTGCGCGTCGCCTGCGTACCGCCGGACACGATGTATACACACCGACCTTGACGGGCCTGGGAGAACGGTCGCACCTCAACGGCCCTCACATCGGCCTGGACACCCATGTGCGGGACCTGGTCTCGGTGTTCGAGTTCGAGGACGTCAGTGACGCCGTGCTGGTGGCCCACAGCTACGGCGGCATCGTCGCCACCGCCGCCATGGAAGAGATCGCGGAACGCGTGCGCCTGATCGTGTACTTGGACGCCCTCATGCCGCGCACCGGCGAGTCGATGTTCAGCATCATCGGGCCGGCCGCCGCCCAGGCACGGATTGATCGGGCCGCGGCCGAGGGTGAAGGCTGGTACATCGCGCCTACCGATGCGTCTTATTGGGGAGTGACCGATCCCGACGACATCGCCTGGGTCAACAGCAAAGTCACGTCGCAACCGATCAAGACGTACCAGGATGCAGTTGTCTCGGCCGACCGAGCGTGGGCGCACCCCGCCATGTTCATCGAGTGTCGACCTTCGGCGATGGAACCGCTGACCAATCCGAGGGAACGCGCCAAGGTGGACCCACAGTTCCACTACCACGTTCTGGACGCGGCCCATGACGTGATGGTCACGGCACCGGACGAGTTGGCGGAGTTGCTGCTGCGCGCCGGGAGCCTGGCGGCTTCGGGTCGGGACACGCCCCGCCGCTGACCGCCCAGCGCCGAATCTCGGATGTGGTTCAGACCATCGCTGGTGATCTCTCGGCTGCTTCCTCGGTGAAGTGACAGGCGGCGGCGGGAGGAGTTCAGTGCGCATCGATTCGGAACAAGACGCCGACTCCGCGGGCGATCAGCTCGGCGCGACTCCCTCTTCGCGTTCAGCGTTCGAAAGCGCTCGGGCCCAAGCATCGACGATCTCGCGCCCCGGAAGGCCGTTCTTCTCGCGTTGCGCGATCCAGCGCTCCCTCGCCTCAGTGAAGACCGGGTCGAGCTCTGCCAGTTCACCGTCCGTCATCGCGTAGTACTCGACGGCGTCTGCGGTTTTTTCTCTGCCTGTCGCCAACTGCGCATTCACCGCGTCGGCTGACGCCTTCATCGCGATGGCGCTCGCCTCGTCCATGGCCTTGCGGACCGCCTCGGGCAGGGTGTCGTAGACCTCCTGCCCGATCGCCATCACCGCGACTGATCCGCCGATCGGCAGATTCGTGGTCGCGGCGTCGACCACCTCGTAGAACCGGAAAGGCACGAGCGCATCCAATGAGTTGATCCCACTATCGATAGTCCCCCGCTGGAGCGCCTCGTACTGCTCAGCCCCGGACATCGTGACGGCCGCACTCTCGAGTCCAGCGACGAGGAAATCGGCCGCCCCTCCGGAGGTCCGGATGGTCCGCCCCCTCCAGCCGTCGAGTCCACGACGCGGCGGGCCCGTCATGATCAGCTGGTATGGGCCCGTCAAGAAACTCGCGACCGGGCGGATGCCCTGCTGCCGCCATTCGGCCTCATAGAGCTGATTCTTCAACACATCCCAGTACGCCCGGTATCGGACGTTCGTCGAGGACGCGGTGAATCCGGGAACGCTCAGGACGTCAGTCAGCGGCAGGTCGGCGCCCGCCGACGTGGCCGGAACGAACGCCGACATGTGCACGACGCCGGACTTCACCGCCGACAGCAATTCGCCGGCCCCGATCAGCTGCCCGGTCGGGTAGTAATCGAACTCGACCTTTCCGCCCGTCCGCTTCCTCACCTCGTCCATCCAGACCTCGACGCCGTTCTTGACCAGGCCGTAGGACGCCGGCATGTCGTGCGCGACACGGAGGGTGATCGTGCCGTCGGAGCCGACCCTCACGCTCGGCCCGCACCCTGCGGTGAGCATCAGCGCGCAGAGGACCACCAGCGCGGTTCGGGCGAACTCCCTCGGCCTTCGACGCCTCACCATCCGCGACACCCGCTCGACCACTCTGCGCGTCGTTCCGATCCGACGTACATCCGATCAATCGTCTTCATCCTCGCCGTTCCTACGCCGTGCCGGACAAGGGAGTCGTCAGGTCGAAACAGTTCTCGGTGATCTCCCTGAAGTGCGTGGTGACGGCGGGGTCGTGGCCGGGGACGACAACGGTGTTCGGGCGCGCCGAGTAGCTACGCAACAGTTCGTACGTTCGGTACATGCCCGCCAGATCGGTGAAGACCCAGAATGGGCGGTCGAGAGCCATCTCGTCATAGAAGTGCAGTGCATCCGATGCCAGGACGACCGAGCCCGTCGACGTGGTCACATCAGTGAGCAACTGTCCCGGCGTGTGTCCCGGAGCCACTACCAGACGGATTCCAGGGAAGAGTTCGACACCGCCATCGGGAACTTGGTAGAGACGGCCTGCGAGCTCGAGGCCTTTCACCGCTTCGAGTTCCTCATCACCGAGGGCCACACCGATGCACGGCCGACGCCCATAGGGGCCGGTGACGGACTCGTACTCGCTACGGGCGATGCTGAACGTCGCGTTGGGGAACAGGCCGGTGTTGCCGACATGATCCCAGTGCATGTGGGTGAGCACGACGTGGTCGACGTCCTCCGGTGCGATGCCCACCCGCGCGAGAAGCTCCTCGGGGAGCGCCGTCAGAGTCCGCCCCCGCTCGCGCGCACGCCGCGGCGAATAGCCGCAGTCGACCAGCACGGTGCGAAAGTCGTTTCGTGCCACGAAGATGTAATAGGCCGATGCAATCGAATGATCGGCCTCACCGTAGAGTTCGTACGCGTAATAGGTACTCGAGGCGGTGCCGTCCTCTCTGAAGGCATAGCGCAGGGCAACGACTTCATACTCGGAGTCAGTCATGCTTGTTCTTCTCCTCTAGTTGTGTGAACGTGCCAGACGGAGCGGATGGGAGCCGCTCGCCTAAAACAAGACGGCGACCAGACCTGTGACGTCGGCGATCGAGTCCACCACCACGAGGGCTGCACGAACTTTCCGTCGACGAGTGACTCGAACGCCTGGCTGTCGTCAGCCGTCGCGGGTCGAACAGGAGTCGCAGCGTCCCTCGCGCGGGTTCAGTCACCATGCGGTTCAGACCATCGCAGGTGATCTCTCAGCTGCTTCCTCGGTGAAGTGACAGGCGGCGGCGGAGTCCGATCCGCCCGCGTCGACGTCGAGGTTGGGCACCTCGGTTCGGCAACGTTCGGGTTCCCCGAGCTGCCGATACAACCAGCAGCGTGACCGGAATCTGCAGCCGGTCGGCTGATCGTAGATGGACGGCGGCGAGCCGGATATCGTCACCAATTGCTCAGTGGGGCGGCGGATGTCGGGAACCGCGTTGATCAGGGCGCGCGTGTATGGATGCCGCGGAGCACTGAATATCGTGCGGGTCGGGGCGACCTCGACCAGCCTGCCCGCGTACATCACGGCGACCCGGTCGCAGACACTGCGCACCACGCCGAAATCGTGTGTGATGAACAGCATCGCCATGCTGGTGCGGTCGTTCAGTTCCTTGAGCAATTCGAGGTAGGCCGCTTGGACAGTCACATCCAGGGCGGTGGTCGGCTCATCGGCGATTAGCAGTTCGGGCTGGGCCGCGATGGCGATCGCGCCGACCACGCGCTGTCGCATCCCGCCGCTGAACTGGTGCGGATAGTTGCCCAACCGTTCCCGCGGCTGCGGAATCTTCATCAGGTCGAGAAGTTCGACTGCGCGGTCGGTCAGCGCCGTTCCTTTGAGGCTCGTGTGCAGCCGTAGCGGCTCACGCAACTGTGAGCCGATGGTGAACACCGGGTTCAGGGCACTCAGGGGATCTTGAAGCACCATCGAGATGTGGCGGCCCCGAATCTCGCGCATCTCGCGCTCGGACTTTGTGAGCAGATCCGAGCCTTTGAACTTAATTGTCCCCGAGGTGATGTGGGCGATCGGCTTAGGCAGCAGCTGAAGGATCGCCGACGCCGTCAGACTCTTTCCTGATCCGGATTCGCCGACCAGACCGAGTGTTTCACCGCGCTGTACGGTGAATGACACCCCTGAGACCGCTTGGCCGACGCCCAGGCGCGACCGCATCTCGATAGCTAGGTTCTCGACCGAGAGTATGGGGGCATCGGTGTCTACCGCAGTCATAGCGAAAAACCTTTCGGGATCGAACGCGTCGCTCTAGACGGCATCGCGCGTACGGGGATCGAGGTAGTCACGCAGCCAGTCGCCGAAGACGTTGAGCGCAAGAACAATCAATGCAATCGCGATGCCCGGCATGATCGATACCCACCATGCGACTCCGATGTAGTTCTGCCCTTCGGACACCATCGCGCCCCACGAAGGTGTCGGCGGCGGAATGCCCGCGCCCAGGAAGCTCAGCGATGCTTCGAGCATGATCACGTAGCCCATGTTGATGCTCAGCAACACCATAACGCTGTTGAGCACGTTCGGCAGGATGTGAATCAGCATGGTGCGTGTCCGCGAACAACCGGTCACCTGCGCCTGCGCGATGAAATCCTGTTCGGTGAGCGACAATACGTCGGATCGGATGACCCGTGCGAACCGCGCCCACAATACGATGGAGACCGCGATGACCACCGACGCCTGCCCGGGGCCCCGGGCGGCCGCCAGCGCCAGTGCGACGAAGATCGATGGGATGGCCAGCATCGCGTCGACAGTCCGCGAGATGACCGTGTCCACCTTGCCCCGGAAGAAGCCGGCAATCACACCGATCGCGATGCCGACGGCCGCCGACACCGCCAAGGCGATCATCACGACCACCAAGGTCACCCGTGCACCGAAGATCAACCGGCTCAACAGGTCACGGCCCAGTGTGTCGGTGCCGAGCCAGTGTTCCGCCGACGGCGGTTGGAGGCGGTCGCCGAGACTCGGCGTGTACGGATCGAATGGAGCCAGCAGCGGCGCGAACAACCCGGCCGCGAGGAACGCGACGATGATGATGATGGCGGTCCAGGGCAATCGGCGCAGCGGGAAGCGGCGCCGGCGCGGCTTCGGCGTGTCGATCGCCACGGGATCGACTGGCGGCATCGTCAGTTGCGCAGTCATATTCGTCGTCACGCTCCCAGCCGGATCTTTGGATCGAGGTATGCCTGCAACACGTCGAACACCGCGTTGAGCGCTACCACCATGACCGCCGAGATGAGGATGATTCCCTGCACCAGCGGATAGTTGCGGGCCACCACGCCGTCGTAGAGGAGCAGACCGACGCCCGGCCAGGCGAACACCTTCTCGACGACGGTGGTGCCGGCCACCAGCAGCGACATGTAGACGCCGAGAAAGGCGACCGCCGACGAAAGCGAGTTGCGCAGCGCGTGTTTCCACCGGATGGAGCGCTCGGAGACGCCGGTGATCCGGGCCAGCTTGATGTAGTCGCGGCCAAGGGAATCCAGCATGCCGGAGCGCACCAGCCGCATCATGCCGGCGATCATCATCAGCGACAGCGACGCCACCGGTAGTACGTAGTGGGTCCAGTCACCCATTCGGGAAGCCGGCAACCAGCCGAGTTGCACGGCGAAGAAGCGAACGAGAACCAGGCCGATCCAGAACACCGGCAGCGCAATGCCCAGTGTCGCGAAGATCAGCACGGCCTTACGGACGACGGTGAACCGCGACGTCGCACCGATGACACCCAGGACCGGGCCAAGGATGACGACGATGACGAATGCGGGCACGACGAGGGCCAGGCTGTTGAAGATCCGCTCGGCGAAGAGGTCCGAGACCGGCACCCGGTGCGTGAACGACACACCGAAGTCACCGGTCAGCAGGCTCCCGATGTAGACGAAGAATTGCTCGTAGAGCGGCTTGTCCAGTCCGAGTTGCCGCGCGATGTTCTCCCGTTGGGCCGGTGTCGCTTCGATCGGCACCAGGGTGTTGAGCGGGTCGCCGGTGACTCGCGACAACAGGAAGACGAGAACCGCCAGGATCGCGATAGTGAGCACGCCCTGGCCCGTCCGCCTGGCGATGAAGGTACCCACCTACTCACCTCCTTCGGCCGGCGGTTCCGTCAAACTGTCGATGAGGGCTTTTCGTTGCGGTGACGCGACGGCTTCGGCCGGAAAGTGACAGGCTGCCCGATGTGTTCCTGAAATCTGGTGCAGTTGAGGCTCTTCGGTGCGGCATCGTTGCGGATTGCCGAGCGATTGCGCCAGCCAGCACCGGGTGTGGAAGCGACATCCGGTCGGCGGATTGACCGGTGACGGAATGTCCCCCTCCAGGATGATCCGTTCCCGTCCGGCCGAAGCCTCCTCTCGCGGTATGGATGCGGACATCAGTGCCAGCGTGTAGGGATGTGTCGCATTGTGGAAGATCTCGCTGTTGCTACCCTTTTCCACGATCGTGCCGAGGTACATCGCCGCCACCTGATGCGCGAGATAGCGGACCGTGGCCAGGTTGTGGGTGATCAGTACATAGGAAACGCCGAAGTCACCCTGAATTCGCTTCAGCAGGTTGAGGATCTCGGCGCTTGTCGAGACGTCCAGCGCCGATACGGGTTCGTCGAGCACGATCACCGACGGTCGGGTGGCGAGGGCTTGCGCAATCGCCACCCGTTGTTTCATCCCGCCGCTGAGTTGGTGTGGAAACCGGTCTGCCACATCCGGGGTCAGCCCCACCGGGGCGAGCAGGTCGCCGATTCGTGCATGGGCATCGCTACCCCTCAGGCCCTCGATCGTCATCAACGGCTCCGTGACGATGTTCTTGACCCGGCGTCTGGGGCTCAGAGCGCTCGACGGATCCTGGAACACGGCCTGAACCGACCGCCGATAGGTGCGCTGCGCCGAGCGCTCGAGCTGCCAGATGCCGTCGCCCTTGAACAGCACGTCGCCACTGGTCGGCTCGCCCAGTTGCAGCAACAGACGGGCGGTTGTCGATTTCCCGCAACCAGATTCGCCGACGATCGCCAACGTCTGCTGCTCGCCGAGGTCGAACGAGACGCCGTCTACCGCCTTCACCACGCCCCGCGACTTCGACCACGGCCAACTGCCCCGCAGCGGGAAGTGCTTGCGCAGGTTCCGCACTGACAGCAGGGCCGGTGGCTCCGCCGCGGCGTCACTCTCGGTGGACACGGCCGATGGCGCCGCTGTCATGAGGACTCCGCGAGCAGGACCGTGACTTCGTTGATGTCTTCTACCGATTCCAGTCCCACGCATCCGTTGTAGAACTGGTCGAAGCGTTGTTGCCCGATGCGGCGGACCAGCAGCTCTTCATACTTCTCGCGGACGTCATCCCAGGTCGGGGCCGGGGTCCTGAACCGATGACCCCGCGGGTGCTCGATCTTGCGCGATACGGTCTGGCCGTCCGTCTCGATGGTCACATGTGCACTGCGGCCCTGTGGTTGTTCGCGATCGAGTTCTGGATCGCCGATCAGATCGACGCGCGATTTCAGCTGCAGGACAAGGGGATCGTTCTGCAGCACGCTGGAATGCGCTTCGTCGAACCCGAGCTTGCCCGCCACCAGGGCCACCGCCACCATGTGCTGCAGGCAGATGGTCGGCATCGATCGGTTGTTGACCACGCTGGCCGGATGGGACTGCATCCGCACGGTGATCCGTTTGATGTCCTCCGGGTTCAGCCCGTACTCACTCTTCAGGCCCAGCACGGCTTCGACTGGCGAGTGGATCGGATAGCCGGCGGAGTAGAACTTGAAGTTCGCCCCCATCACGGCGTAGTCGACGCCCAGGTCCTTGTTCAGGTGCCCTTCGCGACCGCTCTGGCCCCAGGTGTCGATGATGCCGCCGCGGGCCTCGAAGATGTTGTCGCTGGCCTCGAATCCGGCGGCGGCCATCACCGCACCCGTGACTCCGGCGAATGCGGACTGCCCGGTGACGAACGCCTTGCTCATGTGCCTGCGCTCACCGTAAGGCGCGTTGAGCGCGATGCTCTGCTGCGCGGCCAGTGCCGCGGCGAACAGGTGGCGGTGCTCGTCGAGGCCCAGCAGCCTGGCGCACGCGAACGCCGCGCCCAGCGAATGCAGCGAGCCGGGATCGATGCCGTGGTTGCCCATCATCGGCGCCAGTCCTCCGGTCACCGAGATGGTCCGCGACCCGACGTCGTAACCCAGCGCGACCGCGTTGATCAGGTCGCGCCCGGTCGCGAACTGGCGTTCTGCGATCGCGGCAGCGGCAGGCACGATGATGGCCGCCGGGTGGCCGGTACCGAGAAAGTCGGACGTCGCGTGCACACTGTCGAATTCGTCGGCGTGTCCTGCTGTCCCGTTGGCCAGGGCGGCCAGCGGGGCCGGGCACCGATCGCCGGAGTGCAGCACCACCGACTCCGCCTTGCCACCGTAGTCATGAACGTATCGAGTGATGATCCGGCCCGCGGGCAACTCGGCACCCACGAAACTGCAAGCGAGCTGGTCGAATACGACCAGCTTGGCTCGGTCGCTCACCACATCCGGCAGGGCCTCGTATCGCGAGGCGGTGGCGTACTGGGCGAGCTCGTACGCGGCGCTGTCGATCAGGGTATCTGCGGCGACTTGATGTTCTTTCAGCATTCCACTTCCCGAATCTGGTTTCTACCGTTGGACTTTGCGGTCTATGAGGATCCCGGTGCTCCCGGCACCTGGATCGTTTCGAAGGTGCGCCCGAGGAATGGATAGGCCCGAATTGTCTTCCAGGGCCCGACGGTTTCGGGGTTGACGGCGAACACCGCGTCGGTGCTGGCGATTTCGAGAACGGTCCAGGTGTCCAGGAAGCGCTGGTAGGCCTGTTGGACGAGGTTCCGCCGTTCGCCCTCGTCGAGGGTGGCGGCTGCACGATCGACCAGGGCTTCAAGTTCCGGATCCTTCACGCTCTGCACAGCGCCGCCTTTTTCTCGGACGTAGGCCGCGAAGGCGCCGATGACGTCGAACCGGGTTGCCGCGCCATGGATGTTGGCGTCGCCGGCATTGAATGTGTCATCCGGATCGATCGTGACGAAATGCGGCCGGTACGAGTTGTAGTCCGTCGGCACGATATTGGCCGTCACTCCGATCTGCGCCCACTGCGCCGCGACGATCTCGGCGATCTGGCTCAGGCCCGGGACGCCAGGACGCGCATAGGAGAACAGCTGGAGTTCAAACCCGTTGGGATAGCCGGCCTTTGCCAGCAGTTCGCGGGCCTGTTGCGGGTCGTATGCGTTGGCTTGTGTCGCCCAGTCCCGGAAATGCGCTTCGTCGATGCTCTCGGTCGCCGGTGAGGTGTTGAACGGCGTGGTCTTGAGGTCGGCGTACCCGGCGAGTACCGAGTCGATGATCTCCTGCCGATTGATCGCCAACGACAGCGCCCGCCGAACGTCGGGGTTTCCGGCCGGCTCCGTGCGCGCAGCTTCTCGCCACGAGCCCGGGAAGAAGAGTCCGATCTCGCCGGAGTTCTCAACCGTTCGGATCTCCATCCCCGCTGCTTCCAGCGGTGCCGCCTGATCGGGTGAGACGGTGATGACGTCGACTTCACCGGATTGCAGCATGGATACCTGGGTGGCCTCTTCGCTGACCCGGAGAATCTCGACGTTCTTGATCGCCGGTGTGTGACGCCAGTGGTTATCGAGTGCTTCGAACGACACCGAGTCACCGGCTGTCCGGCTGACGAACCGGAACGGGCCACTGCCGACGGGTGCACGTTCCATCAGCTCACGTTGCTGTTCGAAGGTCGGTCCGCCTTCGTTCAGTAGGTAATCTTTCGGCATCACGATGCCGATCACCGATTGGTGCGGCGACAGGAGATACGGCAGCCCCGATTGCACACCTTTGGTGTGGATGGCGACGGTGTCGGCGTCGACCACCGCCACGTTGTCGATCAGCTCGCGGGCCAGGGTGGAATCACCCGTCGCGGCCTCGGGGGCCATCATCCGGTCGAGGCTGAACTTGACGTCGTCGGCTGCGAGCTCTTCGCCGTTGTGGAAGGTGATCCCGTGGCGGATGTTGAAGGTCCAGGTGCGTCCGTCCGGCGATAGCTCCCACGACTCTGCGACGCCGGGGGCGATCTCGGCGTTCGGCCCGATCTCGAGCAGTGAGTCCCACATCAGGTACTTGGCGACTCGCATCCCGCTGTTGGTTTCCATTGCGGGATCGAGCGCATCGTTCTCAAAGTCGGAGACGGCGAATCGCACGGTCTCCCCCGTCGCACCCGAGTCTGTCGACGATCCGCTGCACGCGGTGGTGACCAGAAGACATGTCACCGACGCGATAGTGAGAAGCACTGAACGCTTCCCTGTGAGGCTCGCCATCTGCCGCTCCTGTTTGTATATACGCATTAGTGATCGCGATCACGATCCGGCTCAGGGTAAGCGGCGCTCACGTGCTGTGTCAACGGTCACTCTTCATGTGACATGCGATCGCAATCACTCCGTTGACAGTGATCGCGGTCACTCACTAGCCTCGTCAGCGTTTTTAACCCCGAAACTTCACTCGTAATTACGAACATGATGGGTGGCGGATGACAGGCCGCAAGCTGCACGCGCTCTTCCTCACCGCGGTGCTTTCGATCACGGCCTGCGGCGCTCAGACCGAACAGGCAGCGTCGACCGAGCGCGCCGACGTCGTCACTGTGAGCACGGCGTCAGGCTCACTGCGAGGCAAGGTTTCTGACGACGGCGCGGTCGACGTGTTCAAGGGCATCCCGTACGCAGCGGCGCCGGTCGGTGAGCGGCGGTGGAGACCGCCTCAACCGCCAGAGCCGTGGACGGGTACGCGTGACGCAGTCGAGCCGGGTAGCCCGTGTCCGCAGTCCGGCCGGCTAGCGAGCACGAACGAGGATTGCCTTCACTTGAACGTTTGGACGCCGCACCGGCGCCCGGAACACAAGCTGCCGGTGATGGTCTTCATCCACGGCGGCGGCCAACGCCAGTCGGCCGCACACGAATACAACGCGGATTGGCTGGTGACCCGTGGGCAACCGGTCGTCTATGTATCCATGAACTACCGATTGAACGCATTCGCCTTCTTCGGACACAAGGAACTGACTGCAGAAGATCCCGACCTCGGCTCCGGAAACTATGCCCTGCTGGACCAGCTACAGGCGCTGCGATGGGTACGAGAGAACATCGCAAACTTCGGCGGCGATCCAGACAACGTCACGATTTTCGGGGAATCCGGTGGTGCACAGGCTGTCTGCCTTCTCCTCGCGTCGCCGCCGGCGCGCGGGTTCTTCCATCGGGCGATCTCACAGAGCGGCCCTTGCCAATGGCAGTTGTACCCATCGCTGACCGCGTCCGAGCAACGCGGTGCTGAGGTTGCCCGGGAACTCGGCTGCACCGAGCCCAACCCGCTGCCATGCTTGCGCGCCCTGCCCGCCAGCACCATCCTCACGAAAGAGCAGGGCGCCACCACCAATACCGCCGGCGCCCAGCCGGCGTGGGGTGGCGGCGCGTTGCCCCTGCCGATGCGCGAGGCAATGGCCACGGGCCAGTTCAGCCGGGTGCCACTCATGCAGGGCGGCAACCGTGATGAAGCGCTCTATCAGCTCGCCGAGAAGTACGGCGGCGAACCCAATTCGGTGACCGCAGACCAGTATCCAACAATCCTGCAATCCTACTTCGGGCCATCCCGGGTCGCGGCGATCCAGGAGGAGTATCCGCTGACGAGCTATCCGTCGCCCATCCACGCGCTGAGCGCCGCCTTGACCGACTCCGGCATGGTCACGAACAACCGCATCGGGTTGTGCAACCTCAACTTGGCGAATCAACTAGCCTCGCCGCATGTTCCGCTCTATGCGTTCGAGTTCGCCGACCGCACAGCACCCTATCCGGCTCCGATCTTCGAGGCGGAGGGGACTCTCGACGGCGCGGCGCACACGAAGGAGTTGTCGTACCTGTTCCATCAGAGCGAACTCAGCCCCGCCCAGCGCGAAATCTCCGACACAATGATCAAGTACTGGACAAACTTTGCGACCACCGGCGACCCGAACGCCGAAGGACTGCCGCCCTGGCCGGTGTATAAGCCTGACGAACAGAACGTCATGGTGTTCGACGCCGCCGAGGTCAGTGCAGACACCGGCTTATCAGATAGGGCGAAATGCAGGTTCTGGGCGGAACAGGGATTCAGTACCCTAGCCGGCCCCTACCCGACCTCCACCGCGAGCGGACCCGAATACAAGTAGCTCGAGCATCGGCACTGATCTTGAGCGCCGACTTACGTCACATCGAGGTAGACCGTGGTGTACAACAGCTTTCGGTCGAGCCAGTGCTACCGGGTTGACCCACGCGTTGGGTGGCATCCTCCCCCGGCCGGACCGATACGACCGTGGATTGGCCCAGGGGCGCAATGCCGACTTTGTTGGTGATCACCCGGTAGCCCTGCGCCTGAAACGAATTGATCGTCTCGCGGGCGCTGCCGGGCCCAGTGGGCGCGGCGTCTGCCGGTGCGGCCCATACCAGAAATGACGCTGCCAACGCGGCGGCGGCGATACCGAGGAATGTGAACCTCTTCTTCATCTTCTCAAACTCCTGCTCTACATTCCCATGGTCAAATCCCCGAAAACCCGGGATACTCCCATGGAACAGGTTTCCGCCCTGATGTGTGGCAGTGCACATCTATCCGGCCCTGGCAATACCCCTAAAGGCAGGACCCCTCGGGCGCTACCGGGCAGGTGCCTCCACGCCGGTCTGAGCGAGCACCGGCGGCGTCAGCCGCTCACCGTGAATCGTGATTCCCGCGAGGGCGGTGTTGAGTTCGGCGAGTTCATCGTCGCTGAAGGTGACTTGCTCAGTCCCAAGGTTCTCCAAGAGATGCGGGGTTCTGGTGGTACTCGGGATGGGAACGATCCACGGCTTCTGTGCCATCAACCATGCCAGAGAGATCTGGGCGGGGGTAGCACCCTTGCGCAGCGCCCACTGCTGAATCAGTTGCAGCAGCGGCATATTGGCCGTCAGGTTCTCGGCGCTGAAGCGGGGCACGGTGGCGCGGAAGTCGCCTTCGGCGAACTGCGTGAACGGGGTGATCGCCCCCGCGGTGAAGCCCATTCCCACCGGAGCCCAGGGCACGAAGCCGATCCCGAGCTCCTCGCACAACGGCAGGACCTGTTGCTCGGGTCCCCGCCACAACATCGAGTACTCGTTCTGAATCGCGGTGAGCGGTTGCTCAGCGTGGGCACGGCGGATCGTTTCCAGACCTGGCTCGGACAGACCGAAGTGCAGGACCTTGCCCTGGGAGATCAGGTCTTTGACGGTGCCGGACACATCCTCGATGGGCACGGCGGGGTCGACCCGGTGTTGGTACAGGAGGTCGATATGGTCGGTCCGTAGCCGTCCCAACATCGCGTCGACCGCGCGGCGGATGTGGTCCGGACGGCTGTTCGGGCCACCGAGACGCTCTCCGGTTTGTGGGTCGAAATCGAACCCGAACTTCGTCGCGATGACCACCTGATCACGGACGGGTTCGAGGGCCTCCCCCACGATTCGCTCCGACTCCAGCGGCCCGTACGCCTCGGCCGTATCGAAGAACGTGACACCCTGGTCGACAGCCGTTCGGATGAGGTTGACCATGTCTTCGCGGCTGGTGACGGGCCCATACAACCGGCCGGTCATGGTTTGACAACCCAGCCCAATGCTGGAGACTTCCAGCGACCCTAGTTGGCGACGGTCGCCGACCGTGATGGCTCTGACGGCGGGGTTGGCGTCGTCGTCGGTGGCCGGCTGCGCCGGCTGGTCGGATCGGCAGCCGGCTGCGAGCCCCGCGACCAAAGGAACGGCGGCAACCCCGGCCGCTCCCAACAGAAACTTGCGACGACCGTGCCCGGCCTGGCTGCTGTCCATGGCAATGTCCTCTCAGAGTTCGTACATCCGCATCTGTTCTTCGTTGTGGTGCTCCCCAGCCGCGGGGGTGAGGGCGTTGAGTTTCTCGATCTGCGCGACAGTCAGCTCGACTCCGTCGGCGGCGGTGTTCTCCTCGACCCGCGAGACGCGCTTGGTGCCCGGGATAGGGGCGATGTCGTCGCCTTGGGCCAGCAGCCAGGCCAGAGCCACCTGGGCGGGGCTGGCGCCGACCTCGGCAGCAACGGCTTGCACCTCGTCGGCGATCCGAAGGTTGCGCTGGAAGTTCTCGCCGGTGAACCGCGGGTTGGTCTTGCGGAAGTCGGAGTCGTCGTCGAACTGCTCGGGGGACCGGATGGTGCCGGTAAGAAAGCCATGCCCCAGCGGGGAGAACGGCACCAAGCCGATACCCAGCTCGCGCAGCACCGGCAAGATCTCCGGCTCCAGATCGCGGGTCCACAACGAGTACTCCGACTGCAACGCCGTGATCGGATGCACCGCGTTCGCCCGACGAATGGTGTCGGCGCCGGCCGCCGACAGGCCGATGTGGCGCACCTTGCCCTCGCCGACCAGCTCGGCCACCACGCCGACGGTGTCCTCGATCGGGGTAGTCGGATCGACCCGGTGCTGGTAGTACAGGTCGATATAGTCGGTACCCAGCCGCCGCAACGAACCCTCTACCGCGGTACGGATATTGGCCGGGCTGCTGTCGAGATTCCACGGCCCGTCGCCGGCATGCGATACCAGTCCGAACTTCGTGGCCAGCACCGCCTGCTCACGCCGTCCCTGCAACGCGCGGCCGACGAGTTCCTCATTCGTGTAGGGCCCGTAGATCTCGGCGGTGTCAATGAAATTGACACCCAACTCGAGCGCCCGATGAATGGTGCGGATCGACTCCGCGTCGTCCCCACCGGACCCCGTGTAGCCATGCGACATGCCCATCGCACCCAGGCCGATGCGAGAGACGCTGAGGTCCCTGAGATGGATGTACTTCATTTGGTCTCCGATGCTCGTGGCACTACCCGCAACGTCGTCTCCAGCACGTCGTCACCAGTTACGGCACCGACGGGCCCGGGGCCGTACCGGTCATACTTCGCGTGATACGTCGTGGTGATCTCGTCGGCCAGTGCGGCCGGCGCCGGTTCGAACGCCACATTCCGCTGTACACCACCGCATTCGATCCGGGCCCCGGCACTCTGGGCGCGGCGGAACCAGCCGTTCTCCGGACCGTGCGCAGAGCGCACGAAGATCGCGTCCCCGACGCGAACCTGCCAGATCGGAATCGGTTGCCGGGCCGTGCCGTCCGAACGGTATGTCGCAATGTAGAGCTCGTGCGCGTCACCGATACGGCGCAACTCGTCCTCGGACCATGCGGCACTCATAGGCCGACCATCGCCATGCCGGCGTCGTTATAGCGATTGCCCTGGACGCCGACCCGCGTGGCGAGCGCATCGAGGCCGGCGATCTCGTCGGCCGACAGCGCCACCTGGGTTGAGCCGGCGTTCTCGTCGATGCGGTTGCGGCGGCGGGTACCGGGGATCGGGACGATCCACGGCTGCTGAGCGAGCAACCAGGCCAGCGCGATCTGACCCGGCGTGGCGTCTTTCGTTTCGGCGAGGCCGCGCACGTGAGCCACCAAAGCCTCATTGGCAGTGATGTTTTCCACTTTGAACCGCGGAATCGTGTTCCGCACATCGCCGGTGGCGAACTCGGTCGACGCGGCGACGGTGCCGGTGAGAAAGCCCTTGCCGAGTGGGCTGAACGGCACGAACCCGATGCCGAGTTCGGCGCAGGTGGGCAGCACCTCGGGTTCGGGGTCGCGGGTCCACAGCGAGTACTCGCTCTGCAACGCGGTCACGGGATGCACGACGTGGGCGCGTCGGATCGTCGAGGCGCCGGCCTCCGACAGCCCGAAATGTCTTACCTTGCCGGCCGTTACGAGCTCCCCGACCGTTCCCGCCACGTCCTCGATCGGCACGTCGGGGTCGACACGGTGCTGATAGAAGAGGTCGATGACGTCGGTCTGCAACCGTTGCAGCGACGCGTCGGCGACCCGCTTGATCTGTTCGGGCCGTGAGTCGGTGCCGGACATCTTGCCGTCGACGATGTTCCAGCCGAACTTGGTGGCGATCACCACCTGGTCTCGCACCGGTGCCAGCGCGTCGCCTACGAGTTCCTCGTTGGCGTACGGCCCGTACACCTCGGCGGTGTCGATGAACGTCACTCCCGCCTCGTCGACGGCGTAGCGGAGCACACCGATCATGTCGTCGCGGTCACCGGGGTTGGGGCCATAGCCCTGCGACATTCCCATGGCGCCGAGACCGATCGCCGAGACCTGCAGGCCCTGGCCGAGCGTGCGTGTGTGCATGAATCCTCCTCAAGCCTCCGGGATTTCGATCCCGTACTTTTCAAGGGTGATGTCGTCAGGTTCGGGGCCGCCGCGCACACCGGTATCGAGCGCGTCGATCGCGGCGAGTTGGTCGGCGGTGAGTTCGAAGTCGAAAACATCGAAGTTCTCGGCAATTCGCGAGGGCGTCACCGACTTCGGGATCGCCTGACGGCCCTGCTGCAGGTGCCAGCGCAGCATCACCTGTGCGGGCGACTTGCCGTGCGCAGAGGCGATCTCCCCGATCACGGGATCCTGCAAGGTTGAGCCGTGGGACCCGTCGCGGTAGAACGTGATACCGCCGATCGGCGACCAGGCCTGGTTCAGAATGCCGAGCTGGTCGTCGATTTCGAGCAGGTCGGGCTGCCGGAAGTAGGGGTGCACCTCGATCTGGTTGACCGCGGGGACCACTTCGGTCTCGGCCAGTAGACGGTCGAGGTGGGGCGGCATGAAGTTGGAGACGCCGATCGCGCGCACTTTGCCGTCGTCGTACAGCTTCTCCAGTGCCTTGTACGCGTTGATGGTCCGTTCGAACTCGCCTGGCAGCGCCTGGTGCAGGACCAGCAGGTCAAGCTGCTCGACACCGAGCTTGCCGGCGGCCTTGTCGAAGGCGTGCAGCGTGGCGTCGTAGCCGTAATCGGTGATCCAGACCTTGGTTTCGATGAACACGTCGTCGCGGGCCAACCCGGAGCGCCGGATCGCCTCACCGACCTCCCGCTCGTTGCCGTACGCCGCAGCGGTGTCGATGTGGCGGTAACCGGTCTCCAGCGCCGCACCGACCGCGGCGATGGTCTCGTCCGGCGGGGTTTGGTAGACGCCGAAGCCCAAGGCCGGCATCTGCACGCCGTTGTTGAGGGTGAAGGTAGGAACACTCATGGCTTGACCATCACTTTCAGGGCTTCGCGGTTGTCCATGGCAGCGTAGGCCGCCGGAGTCTGATCAAGTGCGACGGTGCGATCGAACACCCGGCCCGGCTGCACGCTGCCGTCGAGCACCGCGGGCAGCAGCGGCTCGATGTAGGCACGGGCGGGGGCCGGACCGCCGGTGAGGGTGATGTTGGGCCCGAACAACGACCCGAACCCGACCGGCGCCTCCTCGTACTGCGGCACTCCGACGCGGCTAATGACGCCGCCGGGGCGCACGATGCCGACCGCCTGGTCGTAGGCCGGCATATGGCCGACAGCCTCGAGCACGATCGGGCTGCCGCCGTCGGTGAGATCACGGGCGTTGGCGATGCCCTCGTCGCCGCGCTCAGCGACGACATCGGTGGCGCCGAACTCCCGGCCCAGATCGGTGCGGGCCTGATGACGGCCCATCAGCACGATCCGCTCCGCGCCCAGCTGCTTGGCCGACAACACCGCCAGCAGGCCGACCGCGCCGTCGCCGATCACGGTGACGGTACTGCCATCGGTGACGCCGCCCTTGACCGCGGCGTGCCAGCCGGTGCCGTACACATCCGACAGGGTCAGCAGCGACGCCAGCAGCGCGTCGTCCGTCGCCTCACTGATGCCGGGTACCTTGACCAACGTTCCGTCGGCCAGCGGCACTCGCACTGCCTCGGCCTGGCCACCTGCCGTCCCGAGTCCCGCGTCGTTCCAGAAGCCGCCGTTGACACAGGAGGTCTGCAGGCAGGCCCGGCAGAACTCGCAGGTGCCGCAGGACACTGCGAACGGGGCGATGACGAAATCGCCGGTGCCCACCGTGGTGACTTCGGCGCCCGTCTCCTCGACGACACCGATGAACTCGTGCCCGATCGACGTACCTTGGGCCGACGGGGCCATGGAATGGTACGGGTGCAGGTCGCTGCCGCACACACAGGCCCGCACCACCCGGACCAACGCGTCGCCCTGTTTCTCGATCTTTGGATCGGGCGCGTCGATCACACGGACGTCGCCCGCACTGCACAGATAGGTGGCTCGCATGCTTCTAGTGAACGCCTTTGGCGGGCATCCAGGGAGTCACGCTCATTCGGGGTACTGGCGTTACCCGGTTCAGTCAACGTGACGCCCTTCGAGACGGGCGCACACGTTGAGTTCGTCGACGGTCAGAAAGCGATACTTCCTGATGTTTTGCGCGTGAGCGCGGTGCCGGCCTGAGCGAGTTGGGTGGCAATCAGTTCGATAAGCCAGTGCGCGGTCACGACGGCCGACACCTAACCTCAAGCCCACTGCCCCCGACACATCCGCCACCGACTGTCACAGCGGGGGCAATGGCTGCTCGTCGGGCGAATGATCAACCTGCACCCACGCGAGAAGAACCGCCACTGAAATCGCGATCTTCAAGGCCTACCCCCGCCGCCAGAGCACCTAGCCGCCCAGGAGACCAACGCAAACCGAATCCGTCAAACATGTCCTGAAGCAGGACCGTCAAGCATGTCTTGAAACCGCACATTGACAATTGGTGCTACCGGCGGATGATCGTGGTCTCCGCCGCGAGTCGCGCACGGGGGCGTACATACTTCGGCGCTACACACTTTCGCGGGCGTTTCAGGACGCCGCTCGAGCGTTCCGCGCGTGGAGTATCGCCAATCCGGAGAACTGAGGCTGGGCCGGGTCCACGTCCTCGATCAGCGGCTTGATGATCGCGAAGTGACCAGACAACTCGGCTCTGATGGTGGGTGTCTTATGCCGTTGGATGGCATACAGATGCGGTCCGCGTGCCCAACCAGGACTAGGGCCGGACTAGGGCATTGAGAGCCGGCGGTTGATTTGGGCCGTCCCTACGGAGTCAGTCTACGAGGTAGACAATTGCGGCACTAAGGAATTCGAGTTCCGCCCAGTTATGGTGGTTATCGCCGTGCGCTCGCGGCGAATACTCCATCTGGAGCACGTAGTTGAGGCATGCGCGGGCTGCGGCTTCACCGCCGTGAACCCACGTGTCCAGGAGTGCCGACCCGGCAGCCGGACTGACTCCGCAGTCGACGAATGCCGTCGCTTGCCGTCCAGCGCCGGCTGTCGACGTGAAGGTCGCTTTGAGGCGCGCTCCTTCACGCCGGATGCGGGATGCCCGTTTGCCGGGGATCTGGGACTGTCGCCCTCCGGGTGCGCCATCGGGCAGCAACGCCTGACCTGCCAGAGCCTCACCGAGCGACGAACGGGGCGAACAGCTTTCGCACGAATCACGAGACTCATCGATCGGTGCGAAGCACTCGTTGCACAGCTTTAGCCGGCACTTTCGGCAGTATCTGTGCAGGCCCCAGTCGCTGTCGCAATAGCGTTCACACCGGGCCTGGATTTGTGTGATACCGCCGCATCTGTTGTGGCGTTCCACGCGGATCCACGGTGTGGAGTGGGCAAGTTCATCCACACCCCCCGCCTCCGTCGGGCAGTCGCAGCGCAGCGCGTGCTCGAATCGTCGTCGGGCAGCCTCAACCAGAGCGGCACGCTCGGCCTCCGCTGCACGTTGGGCTTCATCACGACCAATCAATTTCATACACGACATCGTGCAGCACACCACCGACACATCATCGGTGGCGCCATGCGTCGACGGGATGAGTCCGCGCTGGCCAGAACGCTCCTCAGCCTCTGCTAAACGTGCTCCAGTCAGGTACCGTCTCTCTCTGCTCTCGCACACATAGCGACGCGGTTGTGTTCGCTTTGCCCTGATTCGTTCACGGCTGGAGTCTCGTCATCCTCCCGATAGCGCCAAATTGTCGGATCCCGGCCTTATCGTATGGAACCGGAGGGGTATGGACGGCACCGACATCGAACTCGCCGCTGATGACAGCGGATTTTCAACCGTGTCCGCAGAGAGCAGCGTTGAGTCGAATTCCGGTGATTCACGGGCGGCGGTCGGATACCTGTTGCGGCCTGAAGCTGACGACTACATCGCGATCATGAACATTCTCGAAGCGTCTGTTGCCGATATGACGGCGACCGAAATCGCTGCGGCGCTTGCCGCAGCTGGGTGTCGTCTGCCTGCGCACATTGTGGACTCCCGCCTGGACAGCCTAAAAAATTGTGGCGCCGTCTCCACCCGTTCCGATACCAGTCGTGCGCGCCGCTATAGCGAACTGCTCGCCCGGAACTGGCGCTATACCGCTAGCCCGGTCGGGCGGCAGGTCCAGCGCTTTTACCGACAGGTGCTCTCCAATGCGCCCACGATGCGCGAGATTCCGATCCAGTCGTTGAATCTGTTCGTCACCAATCTTGAGAAACTGGCCGCTGATGTGCGCGGCGAGTTCGATCCGCTCGCGGTTGCGACACGGCACGTAGACACCACCACCATCATCTTCACCAGCCATGACAACCTCGACGCTGCGCTCGTCGGCGCCGAAGACGTACTCACCAACCTCGCGGATCGGTTCGATCTCGACAACGAGCGCACGGGAGAACTCAAAGGCATGCTCGTCGAGTATGCGAAACGTGTTGCCGACGAATTGGACACCGGCTCTGCGCGCGCAGTCGTAGCTCTGGAGGTGCTGGCTCCTCAATTCAAGGTACTCGCCAACGCAGCAGTGAGTGCATCCGACGCCAGCGACCTCATTGCGGTCGGTGCGCTGACGGCGTCCCGCGGTGGACGCGTCGAAGATTGGATTGGGCTGCTGGAATGGTGCGACCCCCACCGCGGTCGCGCCGCCCGGTTCTCCCTTCGGCTTGTCCACGCATTGCCAGGCATGCATGCCAACCTGCGCCGCCTCCACACGTCGTCTGGCACTGCAACCAGTCGCGCCAAAGCACTGTCGTTCGCACGCGCGGTGTTGACCGACGAGATCGGAACGCAGATCTTCCAAGCCGCAGTCGGGGATCATCCGTGGCGCAAGTTGTACGGCACAGCCGATGAGGACGATGCGGGCCGTAATCCTTCGTGGCGGGACGGCCCGACTGTGCCCGTTCCCGAGCTGCTGCGAACCCGCGGACGTTCCGGTCCGCGCGGCAGGGGTACCAGACCGCGTGATGACGCTGCGGCGCGGGCCGAAATCGAACTGGCTCGCGCCCAGAGGCGTGCAGTCCACGACGCCGCAGTTGCCGAGGTACTAGCCTCTGTTCCAGGTCAAATCTTGTCCCACCACGGTGCGCTCGCCGCGCTGGCGTCACTGATGGCGGCTTTGCGGGCGGCGCCTCGGGGTGCACGACGAACCGCGGGGGCGGGCCGATGGGCTTGTCTGTACTCTCGTCTACGTCAGCAGCACTGCCGAACCATCGACCGGTGTGCTCGCAGCATCAAGGTGGCGAGTGTTCCTGCCGGGTCGTATCCCGCTGTTCCACCGAGGTGGCACTAAGCTAAGTACCAGTGGACTCAACTCACCCTGACACCCAGGGGAAGTGCGTTGCCCATGGAGGTTTGCGCCGAAACCCGTGTATCCACAACGTGTTCATACGTTCGGTTACAGTCGTTCCGGCGAATACCGTGTAGCGCCATCCAACTTGCTCGCAGGCACGACGGGTGACGATGCTCTTTGCCTGAAAGTCGTCGTCCTGCCCTTCTTGTGGTCTGGCATCCCATACGGTGACGCTCCCATCGATGCGCCGGGTCAACAGGTCGGGGAAGTGGGTAACCGGTTCTTCGGGCTGCCATGACAATTGGAACGGTTGCGAGACGATCCGTACGACGGTGGAGTCACGGTCGAGCATGCGAACCAGGTCGTGCTCAAGACCCGATTCCAGATGTACGACACCAGAATTGGTCAATGTGTATGCCGTCACTGGGATATGGCGACTACCCGCCGACGACCGGGGCGTCCTGATCGAAGCCAGTTGGTGCAGTGGTGGTGCACCTTGGATTCGCCACAGCCATACCGTTTCCACACCGTCGAGGAAACGCATCCTCCACTCAAGCTGCGCCATGCCATCGGCTGCGCCTCGGCCGTTTTGCCCTGCATTGTTGCAACTCATCAGATTTACCTCCACCTCCGACGTAGGGTCAGGTGCGCCACGATATGCACCTTGGAGGTAGCTACAGGGTCGATTTTCCAAAGTTTTACGTGCATTTTCATTCGTGCGCAGCATTTGCTGCACACTCACCGTTTTGTGTGCCTCCTACGAGAAGTTAAGTCCTTCAAGCAGTTTGAGAGGCGGATGCCAATACACCGGCTCATTGACTCCCCGCTCCACGAGGAAGCTCCGTGCACGTTCGTCCAGGGCCGCGACCATCGGCGGAGTGAGACCCGCCCTGAAAGCTTTCACGAGCTTCGTCAAGCTCTTGGTGTCCAACTCGGGGTGATGCAGGAGCGCAAGGCGCAGGGACCCGCTTATCCTCTCAATCAAGTAACACCTCGCGGCCACGACAGAGGTCGTCCCGGCCAACAAAGAGTCGGTGCCTCCTTCGGTCTGTTGCTGCCAAGATTCACCGCTGAGCAACGATGAGTAGTCAAGCTGGCGGCGACGTTCGTAGTTGATTCGGCCACCCCCTCCCTCCACGAAGTCACTCAGCCGGATGAGCCCCTCCTGCATCGATTCCCAGCAGTTCGTGTCGGACAAAGCCCACAGCCTCTGATTCAAGACGTTGTGACCCTCGGATGCGCCCAGGAGTCGCACCGCCACAAAGGGTCTGATGGTTGCGCCCACGAGCAACGTGGCGCACGACAATGTTTCGCGCAGTATCAAAGTCTTGCGACGTCCAGACAGCAACACAGATGCCCATTCCGACCAGATCGCCGCTGGCAGCCGGGCAGCCTTCTTCTGAATCCGCTCCTGGCCTAGGCTCGGTGCGCAAGGCATCGTCGTTGCAGTGCGGTATCGCAGTTGCAGTTCAGGCCCCATCTCGGCGCTGCGCGCCTTCAACGCAATAGCCGCACTAATCTCATTGTCCCGTGCACACGACCTAATCTCGGCTGGCCCGTCAGTGGCGTTTTGCCCTGCGATGAACCATCGGGCGGCATCGCTGCAGATGCCGATGCTGGTGAACTCCAAGACAGCCAAAGCTCCTGTGGCACCGACTGCCATATCTAAGGCACGTTGTGGCGCCTTGTTATTCAGGGTTTCTCGGGCCCGATCTGATAAGAAATCTAGAGTGTCTCTGCCCGTTGCCTCGTCCTCAATCGACATCATTGTGAACGTGCGGTCCGTGGCATAGTTCAGCAGCCGATTTGCCAAGCTTCTGACGGCGGCCATAGCTTCGTCTCTGGGCTGTGGGTGAACCTGGAAAACTCCGAAATCGTTGGCCCCCTTCACGATGATGCCATCGACAGTCCGCTGCGCCCATGAGAAGGGGTAGTCGGCGGACCACCGCACCGTCGAGACAGCGACGAGCGGGTGGCCACATCTGCAGGCTGCTGGAGATGGACGGCGACGGTAATACTGGGTAGACCGTTGATGTCTTCCGCACTCTGGGCATACATCAACAAGCAGGCAATTGTGCTTCGCACAGGCGAAAGACCATCCGAGACGCCAACGCAACTGCCACCGTCCACCCGTCTCGCGCAGGCATGCCGGACAGAACCGGGACCATGACAATGCACCGAAGGTGAAATCGGGATCAAGGCGGTGGGATTCCGAATCAAGCCTCAAAGCAACACCGTCATACTTGCTCAACGTCATGGCCTCAAGAGACTCGGGAGGAACACCCGTCGCCGCCGCGAGCGACTGCGACTGGGCCGGCGACAGCCAAAGTCTCCAAAGTGGCCTTGCCGTAGTCGGAAGCTTCGCAGCTGCCGCAAGGGTTCCGACAGTGCGACCCATTGCCCGCGCGCTAGCTTCCAACCATGAATCGATCGATTCACCCTCATGTGGTTGCACCTGAAGCGGAAGCCAGCGCCGCGCGGCCCTCATCTCGAGCAGCTACTTTGACAAGATCGTGAGACCAAGTCGGCGATTAGCTGCTTGACCTGCATTTATGCCTGCCAGAACTCAAATCGGCTGGCACTGTTGTTTAACAATCACTGCGCGCTTGTCAATTTTCATTGCATCTCGACATACTTGTCGTCTCACCGAGCCATATTCGTGAATCGCGAAAAGTGCAGCTGGTGCGCCACAGTGATGTTCGCAGTGGGGCCGTTTCGGTGCTTGCCGAGTATGATGTCGGCTTCGCCGCCGCGAGGGTCGTCACGATCAAATGCGTCGGGCCGGTGCAGCAGCATGACCATGTCAGCGTCCTGCTCCAGGCTGTTGTGCGCTGAGATGCCCTGCGCCACAAAGTTATGCGTGCCAGGCACGGTGCCGTCGTAGACATCGTGCTCACCGATGCTGGTGATCTCGACGACCTCGTCCCAAAACACGTCGTTGGTGGCGAGGTCATGCAACGCGGTGTCCTCCTTCGGCACGGTGTCGAGATTCGTGTTCTGGTTGACACTCTCGAGCTCGGCGAGCAGATCACGTGCGGCCGCGCCCCGTGCGCCGTGTACGCCGACGAGCGCCACGAACCGCTTCTGGTTCTCGCGGCCGTAGATGAGCACATGCCAGCAGTCCCGGTACCCGGCCTTCTTGGCGCGTTTGATGCGCGCGTACACCCCGACCCGCAGCAGCAGCTGCACGACGTCGTCAGCCAACTGCCGGCTGGTGGTCGCGTAGTACACGCGACCCTGCCCAACCTTGGCGTCCCACCGCACGGAACCGTCGGTCGCCCACAGATGCCGCAGGAACAGCGCCACCTGGTCGTTGGGCAGTGCGAAAACCTCGGCAGGGACGAATTTTTCGTAGCTGCGCTTGCCGAACAGGCCGAGCTTGTCGAGCCACTCAGCGATCGGATTGCGCTTACCGCGGGTCAACCGGTACGGCGCGGGAAGCCGAAGGGTGGTGACCCGCGCCGCGGCGTACTCGTCACGGATCGGCGTGACGCCGAAATGCTCCGCAGCGGTCTCGACCGCGAGCAGATTTCCCTCGTCGATCGATGCGTAACGGATCGGCTGACGCTTCACGCAGGACCCGTCGCCGATCATGTGCGCGAGCATCACGACCTCCGAGTCGTGCATGCGCTGGGTGTTGACGGGTTCGGGCACGAGGCGGGGCGTGGCGAGCCGGTCACCGGGCTTCAACTCGCCCAACGGAACCCAGCCGTCGAGCGTGAGGAAGGGATGGTTGGCAGTTGCCTCGACTTCGCGGCCCGATGCCATGCGCAGCGTGAACACCTCTTTGCGTCCGCTGGGGAACACATTGGTCATGGGCCGCGCGACCATGCGCTTGTGCTCGTCCAGCGACCACACCAGCGGCCGCTCTCCGGTTGCCATGAGCTCGCCGAAGGTGACCTCGGCGCCCGTGTCGGCGCGCAAGATTCGGGTGTTCGCGGTCATGCACCCCGACTCACGAAGATCGGACACTTGCGGACGCTTGTCGGTCCGTTGTTCGGGCCCACGGTTGAGCTGGCTGATCGCCACCACGGGCACGTCGAGCTCTTTGGCCATCAGCTTGAGGCTTCGCGAGAAGTCCGAGACTTCCTGCTGACGTGACTCGTACTTCTTGCCCGAGGTCATCAGCTGCATGTAGTCGACGACGATGAGCCGCAGATCGGACTTCTGCGCCAAACGCCGTGCCTTGGCGCGGATCTCCATCATGGTGAGGTTCGGCGAGTCGTCGATGTAGAGCGGTGCCTCGCTGATCTCGCTCATGCGCCGCGCCAGACGCGTCCAGTCGTCGTCGGTCATACGGCCGGACCGCATGTCGCCGAGCTTGATCTTCGCCTC
>Ga0182741_1000749_pt1 | contig 46132 bp, 41 predicted proteins | sample eDN5th37CBELigOP_FD_128874 | JGI IMG/M metagenome (GOLD analysis project Ga0182741, IMG submission 128874) | Enriched Organic Plus compost microbial communities from Emeryville, California, USA - eDNA 5th pass 37_C BE-Lig OP (version 2) (version 2) ... | reverse complement strand
GACGAGCAGGACACCAGCCTGCAGGAATACATCGTCGGCGCCGCTTACGACTTCGAAGTCGTCGAACTGCACGCGGCCTGGGGCCAGACCTACGACGGCTGGTTCTCCGGCGCCAGCATGGGCACCAGCCCGGCCGGCTTCAAGTCGCTGGGCAGCCTGCGCGTGGTGGAAGGCGCGCGCGTGAACTCGATGATGCTGGGCGTTACCGTGCCGCTGGGCAGCACCAAGCTGTTCGGCGCCTGGCAGCGTGCCGACCCGAAGAACGACAAACTCACGGGCGACGACGAGGCGTTCAATGTGTTCGCCCTGGGCGCGACCTATGACCTGAGCAAGCGCACCAACCTGTATGCCTACGGGGCCTACGGCGACAACTTCGCTTTCCAGAAGGACGTGAAGAACACGGCTGTGGCCGTGGGTATCCGCCACCGGTTCTGATCGCCCGGCAGGCAGGGCGGGCGCCTGTCCGTCCCGCTCGCTGCACCCGGCGCCGGTCAGGACGCCAGCCCCGCCAGCTTCAGCGCACTCAGCACCGCCGCGCCGCACGCGATCAGCCACAGCGGATTGAGCCGCGTGCCCATCATCAGCCCGGTGGCCGCCACGGCGATGGCGCGCGCCCACCACCCCCCTTCCAGGGCCATGAACAGCACGTAGACCGCAGCCAGGATCATGCCGGCCGCGATGGGCCGCAATCCCGCCTCCAGCGCCAGTTGCCAGCGGGCGCCGCGATGGCGCCGCCACAGATAGGCCACCCCGTAGATCAGGAAAGCCGTCGGCGCGAAAATCGCCAGCGTCGCCACCACCGCCCCCCAGAATCCGCTGACCTTCCAGCCGATCAGCGTCACCAGCAGCGAACCCGGCCCTGGCGACAGCCGGGCGATGGCGAAGGCGTTCATGAATTCCTGCGCCGACATCCAGTGGTGCACCTCCACCACCTGCCGGTGGATCTCGGCCACCGTGGCCTGCCCGCCGCCGATGGTCACCAGCGACAGCGGGGCGAACACTGCCCACAGGCTCCAGAGCGCGCCGCCCATGTCAGGCTCCGGCCCGCGCCAGGCGGCGGTACTCGATGCCGACGCTCAGCGTGCCCAGGCCCACCACCACCCATACCAGCGGCCATTGCAATACCCCGACGGCGATGAAGGTGATCGCCAGGAACGCCAGCGGCAACAGCCGGCGCGGCACGCGGCGGGCCGCGGCGATGGCCATGCTGGCCGACAACCCGATCGCCGCCGCGGCCGCGCCCGCCAGGGCGATATTGGTCAGGGGATAGTCCGTGAACGCGGCGAACAGGGCCGCCAGCAAGACGATGAATATCGCGGGCGGCACGATGATTCCCATGAAGCCGGCGACCGCCCCGCGCGCGCCGGCCAGGCGGTAGCCGATCCAGATGGCCATGTTCTTCACGTTCACCCCGGGCAGCGCCTGCGACAGCGCCAGCCCGTTCAGGAATTCTTCTTCGCTCATCCAGCGCCGGTCCTCGACGAACTCGCGGTACAGCCAGCCGCTGAGGCCGCCGCCGAAGCTGGTCAGGCCGATACGGGAAAAAATGACGAATAGGCGCCAGGCGGTGGGGGCGGGCGCGGCGGCGGTGGAATCGGGTGGCATGGCGGGCAATGGGACAATGAAGCGATCCCGGATTATGCCGCCGTCCGGATAACAGCCACCTGTCTGCCGCCCATGGCACTGTCCTGGTGGCGCCCTACGAACAGATCGGCCAGAAAGCCGGCGCCTGGATCGAGCAGTGGGGGGATGTTGCGAGCCATTCCGTCAAACCGTCGCCTGCCAATGCCTGGAGATTGCTCGCGGCGCGTTGCGCGCCGTGCGAGCGGGCGTACAGTTTCGGCGGGCCGTGTGCCGATGTCAATGGAGCCGGGCGTGGCGTGCCGCCCCCCCGGGGCGGCGGTGATGCTCAGCCGGCGCGCCCGGTTCAGAACGACAATTGCGCGCTGAGCATGGCCCGGCGTTCGTTGCCCCAGACAATGGTTGTGCCGTTGGCGAAACGATTGCGGTCATAGTAGGTCTTGTTGAAGAGGTTCTTCACGTTCAGCTGCAACTTCAAGTCCATGCCATTGGCCAGCGCGTTCTCGTAGAACACGCCCACATCCACGATACCGTAGCCCGGGTTGTAGTCGGTGCGCGAATAAGGGTTGTAATAGGTTCCCACGCTGGGGTCGCGCCATGAGTTATGGCTCTTGCTCCAGGCGCGCAGGCCCACTGCCACATGCGCGGTGCCGTAGTCGGCATCGTTGTATACCCGGAATTTGTTCCACAGGGCCAGGTTGTGCTCAGGCATGTTCGGCTTGCTGCGGCCACGCGAAAATGGATCTTCGGTGTCCACGTATTCCGTCTTCAGATAGGCATACGATAACGAGGCCGCCCACCAATCAGTAATCATGCCCGACAGCTCCAGTTCCAGCCCCTGGGAACGTTCCAGGCCCGACAGGCTGGTGCGGCAGTCGCCCGTACCGTCGGTCGACCCAGGCGTGCCGGGTGCCGGCGCGGCCAGCGGGTCGCACTGCCCTTCCTGCTGGGCAGCCATCGGCATGTTCTTCTTGTCGATGCGGAAAACCGCGGCGGTCAGCATCGCGCGGGCATCGAACAGATCCTGCTTGAAGCCGATCTCGTACTGCTTGCCTTCCTGCGGCTTGGTGATATAGGAACCGCTCATGTCCAGCAGGTTCAGCTCGTTCGGATAGAACGATTCTCCGTAGCTGGCGTAGATGGTCGTGCTGGGCGTGATGTCGTGCATCAGCGCGATACGCGGCGACCACTTGCTGACCTTGTTGCGCTGCTCGCGATCGGCCGGACGATTGTCGAACTGCGCCCACCCCATGGCCAGCATCACGCGCGTTTTCCCGTCGGGCAGGTGCAGCATGTCCTGGAAATACAGGTTCAGGTCATTGCGCTTGGTGGGGTCGCCCAGTGGGTCTTCCCAGATCCGGTCCTGGTAATGCCAGTTGCCGTAATCGGGGTCGAAGATATTCAGCGGCCCAGGCGTATACGGCTGCCCCGGGCGGGAATCGGCGGCCACTTGCCGGCCGCTGGAGCGCGTCTGCGTAAAGCCGTAGCCCGCGCCGACCAGCCAGTCGTGGCGCAAGCGGCCGGTATCCGCCTGGCCGCTCAAATCCAGGCCGACCGCCCAGTTGCGCCCGGTACTCTGGCGGCCGCTGACATAGCGCTGCACGTTGCCGTCGGCATCCGGCCCTCGGTTGGCGCTGTTTACGCGCGTGTTCTGCCACCACTGCTTGGTTTCCTGGTAGTTGGCATAGGCGCTGACGTTGAAACGCTCGTTGGGCCGCCAGTGGGCGTCCCACAGCAGCGTGTCGGTCTGCGTCACCGCGCGGTCATTCAGGCTGCCCCAGAAAAAATCGCGCGGCACCGGATAGTATTCGCCGTAATACGGGCTGGCCGGATTGCTGATGCGCATGTTGTTTTCCTGCTCCGGCACCGCCTCCATATCCATGCGCTCGTAGGTCAGCGTCGTGTCGAACCGGGAACTCGGCGCATAGGTCAGGGCGGCCAGGACGCTCTTGGGCTCCTGGAAGATGTGGTCCTGGTCATCCACCGTATGCGTATAGCTGCCGACCAGCCGGTACAGAATCGTGTCGTCCTGGTTCAGGGGCCCGGTCATGTCGACCATGGACCCGTACGAACCCTTGCTGTCGGTACGGCCCACCAGGGTATAGGCTGGCTGGGCCTGGGGCCGCTTGTAGGTGTAGTTCACAATGCCGCCGGGTTCGGCCGCGCCGTAGTACAGGGCGGCCGGGCCGCGCAGCAACTCCACGCGCTCCAGGCTGTCGGGGCTGCGGGCGGTGGAAGCCGAACTGTAGGTGCGCTGGCCGTTGATCAGCAACTGCCCCGTCCCGCCGGTGGAAAACCCGCGCACATTGATCGACCGCGACATGCTCTGCCCGATATCGCCGTTGCCGCTGGTGGTGGTCACGCCGGCGAACCCTTCCAGGGTGTCATAGATGTTGCTGTCGCCACGCTCCATGATCAGCTCTTTGCTGGCCTGGTTGATGGTGAACGGCGTCTGCCGCGGCGGCAGCGAGGTCTTCGTCGCGACCGACGTCGGCGCATCCGCAATGTAGGTGGGCAACCCTTCGCCCGATACCGTGACGGACGCCAGTTGCGCCACGCCTTGCGGCCGCACCGTGGCCACCCGGCCGCGCAGTACGTACACCAGGCCGCTTTGCGACAATGCCTGGCGCAGCGCCTGTTCCGCGCTCATCGTGCCGCGTATTTCCGGCGCCTGGAAGCTCTGCACCTGCACGGGGTCGAAAGCGACCGACAGGCCGGTGCGCCGGCCGATCTCGATCAGTGTTCTCTCGAGCGGCTGAGCCTTGATGTCAAAGCTGAGAATCTGGGACCGGAATTCCGACGGCGCCTGTTGGGCATGCACCGCCTGGCCGTGCCAATACAGGCTGGCCGCCAGGATCGCCGCCCAGGCGGTGCGCCCGCATTCGGGCAGGCGCATCGCGCGCCATCGCGGGTATTGCACGAGTCGTGCGTTGTTGGACCGGAACCGCATGTGACTTCCCTCCCCGGAGTGTCTGGTTGCGGGAAAGACAATCCAACGGCCCAAATCCTGATATTGAGATTCGTTTTTATTTAAAATGCCAGCCAGTTGCCCGGTCGGCCTGCCTTACCGGTTGCCCCGTGCCCGTGACACACTGCTTTGCGGGTCGATCTGGCCAGGCCCCTGCCCTACGGCAGCCTGGGCCCGCGCAGAGATCGTCAGCACCCGGCCCGACCGCGCGACGGCCACCGGCAGGATGTCGGACAGCGATTGCAGCGCATTGGCGACATCGTCCAGTTGCACGGCCAGGGTGACGGGCAGCTGTCGCACCGAGTCATCGACGTGCACGGTCCATACGCCTCGCCTGCTGATCGCCTCGCCAACGTCGCCCAGCGTGTCCCGGTCGAATACCAAACGGCCTTCGCGCCATGCCGCGACCTGGCGCGAATCGATCGGGCGCACGCCATCGAACTGCCTGTGGCGCAGGCGCACCGACTGCCCCTGCGTCAAGTCAACGGCCTCGGCCCGGCCCGCCGGCGTCACACGCACATGGCCGCGCGCCACGTCGACACGCAGCCCGTCGGGCAGGCGCTGCACCACGAACGCCGTACCCAGCACGCTGACCTCGCCTGCGCCTGTATGGATGACGAACGGACGCTGCATATCGCGGGCGACATCGAAAAATGCCACCCCGGACTCAAGCGTGACTTCGCGCCGCTGCCCGCTGTAGGCAACTCGCAGCGTCGTGCCCACGTCCATATCGACGCGCGTGCCGTCGCGCATGGCCAGCGCGGCCTGTTTCTGCAGCGGCGTCTCGAACTGGCGTGCTCCCAGCAGCGCAAAATCGGCGTAGGCATGCATCTGCCATGCCAGTCCGGCCGCCGCCAGCGCCATGGCGAAGGCCGCAGCCGCTCCCAGCAGCCTGACGCGGCGACGCGGCCGGACGGCTGCCGCGCGCACCGACGCCGCCGGCGCTGCACGGAAATGATCCCGCAGCGGATCCAGCCGCGCCCAGTCTCGCATACAGGCTTCGTACGCCGCGCGGTGGCTGGCGTCTTCGAGCCATTGGCGAAACTGGCGCTGCAGCGCGGCGTGTTCTGCCGTGCCCTGGCTGTCGCGCAGCGCCAAGTGCCATTTGACGGCATCGTCGTCGATGCCGCCGGTGGCGGAAGCATCCGGAACAGGCGAGGAATGGGTGTCGGAATTCACGATTCGTCGTGCAAGGCGGCGCGACAGGCGCGCATGGCGCGGATGACGTGCTTTTCAACCATGTTGCGGGAAATATCCAGGCGAGCCGCGATCGTCGCCTGGTCCAGCCCTTCGAAACGATACAGCAGGAAAACCTCCCGGCAGCGCGGCGGCAACGCCTCGATAGCTTCGATCACCCGGGCCAGCGCCTGGCGATCGGCGTAGATACGGGCAGGGTCCAGTGCCTCGGACATGCTGGCCTGCCCCAATGCCAGCTCGCTATAGACACGGGTTTCCACGCTGTCGCGCGTGCCGGCGTTGTAGGCGATGTTCAGCGCCGTCCGGTACAGGTAGCCGGCGGGGTTGGCCGGATGCTCCTGGCCGGGCCGGTCCAGCATGCGCGCGTAGGCTTCCTGCACCAAATCCGACGGGGAATGCTGGCCGCCCAGCCGGGCCGCCACGGCGCGGCGCACGGCCGCCAGGCAATCCTTCAATGACGCCCAACCTTGACCCAGATACGGGGTGTCCACGTCGCCGCTCATTCCCATCCTTGATTTTTATTAAATAATAACAAATCTCATTATTAATTTCTTCCGCATGAAGTCAGGATATGGCCGGCTGGCTTGTCTATGCAGCGAATAGACACCGCGGCCGGCGATTTCGGACGCGCCGCAACCCGCTTCGACGCCATCGCTTACCTGTCTCCATGCCTGCCGCCATCCGCCGCCCCTGCCTTTTGTCCACGCATCCTGCGCCGTACGGCACGAAGGGCCGCCATGCGTCCTGACGGTAAGTCCGAAGGGCTGCGGCAGGCCATGTCCTGGCTGCACACGTGGTCCGGGCTGATCCTGGGCTGGTTGCTTTTCGCCGTGTTCCTGCTGGGCACGCTGAGCTACGTGCGCGACGAGATCACGGTATGGATGCAGCCTGAGCTGCACCGTTCCCAGGCAAATGCCGACACGCCAGTGAAGGCGCTGGAAGCGCTTGGGCGCCTGGCCCCCGAGGCCGAATCCTGGACTGCCTTCTTGCCGACCGAACGAGATCCCTCGGTCCAGGTCTCGTGGCGCAATCCCGGATCCGCGGCCGGCAAGGCGGGGCTGCAACGCGCCACGCTGGACGCCGGCACCGGCCAGATGCTGCACCCGCGCGCCACCCGCGGCGGCGACTTCCTGTACCGGTTCCATTTCGAGTTGTACGGCTTGCCCAGGCTGTGGGCGCGCTGGCTGGTAGGCGCGGCCACCATGTTCATGCTGGTGGCGATCGTCAGCGGCGTCATCACCCACAAGAAGATCTTCTCCGATTTCTTCACCTTCCGCCCACGCAAGGGGCAGCGGTCCTGGCTGGACGGCCACAATGCCACCGCGGTGCTGGCGCTGCCCTTCAATTTCCTTATTACCTTCAGCGGCCTGTTGCTGTTGATGTACCAGCTGATGCCCTGGGCGGTGGACGCCGCGTACCAGGGCGACACGCGCGCCTACTTCAATGAACGCCGCACCGCCGCCCCCGTGTTCGATGTGCCTGCCCATGCGGTTCCGGTCCCGGTGCCCAGCGCCGGCACCCTGCATAGCGTGTTCGCGGATGCTTCTGCGCTATGGGACGGCAACCCGGTGGGAACCGTCGTCGTCCAGCGGCGGGACGGGCAATCCAGATCGATAGAATTGCGGGAAGCACACGGCCAGCGCCTGACCGACCGCGGCCAATCGCGGCGCGCGATCTACGATGCCGCCACCGGCGAGCGCCTGCTTGCGCCGGCAGCCGCGCAGCCGGGCGCCGCCATGGGCGTCTACAACGTATTCACCAGCCTGCATCTCGGCCGGTTCGCCGATCCGGCGGTGCGCTGGCTGCTGTTTCTCTCCGGCATGGTCGGCAGCTTCATGGTCGCCTCGGGCATGGTCCTTTGGGTCGTCAAGCGCCTGCCCGAACGCAAGAAACTCGGCGTCACGCCGCGGGGCCACCGGCTGGTGGAAGTTCTCAACGTGGCCGGCCTGGCCGGGCTGTTCCTGGCCGTGGCGGCGTACTTGTGGCTGAATCGCCTGCTGCCCGCGACCATGGGCGGCCGTGCCGGCTGGGAAATCCAGGGCTTCTTCGCCGCCTGGCTGGCCAGCCTGCTCTACGCCTCTCTGCGTCCGCATCGGCGCGCCTGGGTCGAAATCCTGGGTGCAAGCGCGGCGGCCCTGCTGCTGCTCCCCGTTCTCAACGGCGCGACCGGCGGTGCGAGCCTGCCGGACAGCATGGCCCGCGGCTTGTGGAGCGTTGCGGGATTCGACTTGTCGGCCCTGGCCACCGGCGCCATCCTGGCTTTTATCGCCTTCAAACTGGCCAGGCATGGCGCCGTGGGCAGCAAGACCGCGCCGGCCCGCACCGCTGGCCCCGGGTCGGCACCGGCAGGAGTGCGAGCCAGATGAGCGCCATGCCCGTCTGGACTAGCCTGGCATGGGCCTTCCCGGCATTCGTTGCGCTGGCAGTGGCCATGCCGCGGCATCAGGAAGAATTGCTGGGGCGCGAACTCAGTACGCGTTCGGCGCTCGCGTGGCGGCTGGCCGGCGCGGCTGGCCTGGGCCTTGCGCTGGCCGCCTGTCTGCAGGCCTGGTCGCTCTCGGTGGGAATCGCCGCCTGGACCGGATTGTTGACCTTCGCGGCAATGCTCGTTGGCTGGCTGCTGGCCTATGCCCCCCACCTGGCGATGCGCCTGGCCTGCCTGAGCGCCGTTGCCGGGGCAGCCTCCTGGCTGCTGCCGTGACGCTTTTTTTCTACCCAAGGAGAACCCGGATGTTCCCTCGCCTGTTGACCGGCGCGGCGCTGTGCCTGGCCATGTTGCCGGCCGCCGCCCACAAGAACTTCCTCGTACCGTCGTCGACCACCCTTGCCGGCGGGGTACATTGGGTCTCGGTGGATGCGGCACGCGGCAACGACCTGTTCTACTTCAACCACAACGCCATGCCGGTCGACGGCCTGCAGATCGTGGCACCCGACGGCGCGCACGTCACACCGGCCAGACTCGAACGCTTCCGCCACCGGGTCGTCTTCGAGTTCCGGGCCAGCCAAACCGGCACCTACCGCGTGGCGGTGGTCGACCACGGGCTGCGGGCCGCCTGGCAAGACAACGGCCAGAACCGGCGCTGGATGGGGCCCGCGGCACAATATCCGCAAGCCGTGCCTCAGGATGCGACGGAACTGCGCGTATCCCAGATCGATAACCGGATAGAAACGTTCGTGACGCTGGGCGCCCCCAGCGACCTGGCGCCCGCCAACAAGGGGCTTGAAATCGATTACCTGACGCACCCCGCCGACTGGGTTGCACATGGCGAAGCCCGCGTTCGCCTGCTGCTGGACGGCAAGCCGCTGGCCAAGGGCAAGCTCATGGTCATCCGCGGCGGCACGCGCTATCGCAGCGCCCTTGAATCCGCCACCTACATCGCGGGCGACGACGGCGTCATGACGGTGCGCACGGGGCCGGCCGGACTTTACTGGATGAATGCATCCACCCACCGGCCCGCAAGCATGGCGCCGGCGAAACAGCACAACCTGGCCTATACCGCCGTAGTGGAAGTCCTGGAATAGCGGCCTTCGAAACCTCAATGACCGCAAGCCCACCCCGATACGGTGGCACGGCCGGGCCGAGGGTTTTTTCCAACGCAAGCATTCGCGCCGAAATCGCCTGTTCCTTGATCCCAGGCCAATATCCTGCAAATCGGGCCGACCGCCGCGTCGCCACTTCCAGATAGGATGAAATCGTTCACAGTTCTTCCGGGAACGACATGTACACGAAGATCCTCGTCCCGCTCGACGGCAGCGAAACCTCGTGGCTGGCGCTGGCGCACGCCGAGGCCCTGGCCTGCTGGAGCGGCGCAACGGTAGTGGTGCTGCACTGCATCGAAGAGCTCCGCCATACGAACGGCTTCGAGCGGCCCGGCCTCTACCTTGGCACGATCCGCCCGGGCTTTCTGGCCGAAGGCCGGGCCCTGCTCGACAAGGCCAGGCAGCAGTTGCAGAAGCAGCAGATAAAAACCGAAACCGTCATGCTCGAGACCGGCGGCGAACAGGTTTCGAAAATCGTGGTGCGGCAGGCCGCCGACCTGGCCGTGGACTTGATCGTGCTGGGCACGCACGGCCGGCGTGGCATGAATCGCTTCTGGCTGGGCAGCGACGCGGAACGCATCGCCCGTGGCGCCGCCATGCCGGTGATGCTGGTCAGGCCCGTGGCTACAACCACAACTCGTTCGGCACCGAAAAGTCGATAGCCGGCAGGATCAGCTTCTTCATGACATGCGTCATCGGGCGAATGTCGTCGCGCAGCCAGATGAAGTTGTAGTCCAGCGTGGGCAGGGCCGGCTCGCTGCGCAGCGTCACCAGCTTGGCGCGCTCGACCAGCGGCTGCACATAGTCGCCGGGCAGGAAGCTCAGGCCCATGTTCGAGACCGTCAGGCCGGTGATGGTGGTCAGGCTGTTGCAGACAATGGCGCGCCGCACTTTCAGGCTGTGCACCGTCAGCCAGCTGTTGAACACCGTGGCCAGGCCCGATTCCGGCGGGTGCGTCAGGATATCCAGCTGGCCGAAATCTTCTCCCGCCAGGGTCTGCCCCGCACGCGCGAAACGCGGCGACGCGACCCAGGTAAACGGCACCCGGGCCACCACCTGGCTGGCAATCGACGGGCTGGCCGGCGTGCCGGCGATAACGGCGAAATCCAGTTCGCCGCGCTGGACCAGGCGTTCCAGCTGGCGCGTCAGCACGACCTGGGGTTCCAGCATCAACTGGGGATACGAGGCCCGCACCCGGTCGATGAAGCGCGGCAGCCACGTCGATGCCGAGAGCTCGCTGATGCCGAACTTGCAGGTGCCGGTCAGGGCACGCTCGTCCAGGTCGTCTTCATTGCGGCCGATAGCCTCGATCATGTCCAGCGCCGCCCGGCAGCGCGGCAACAGCCGTTCGCCATCGTCGGTCAGCACGGATTTCTTGTGGCTGCGGTCGAACAGTTCGCGGCCCAATTCGCTTTCCAGTTCCGCAATGCGCTTGGACAAGGAAGACTGCGTGATGTGCAGCCGGGCCGCGGCGATGCCGAAACTGCCCAGCGTGGCGGCCCAATAGAAGGCTTCGATCTGCTTCAGCGTCATACATGTCCCCCGGCCTGTTTGCATAAAAGGCATATTACTTGCCTACCACAATGTAGCGGACGGAAAGCCGCTTGCCGAGCCCCGCCTCGAACGGGCCAGCGGCCGGTGCCCGCCCAGGCGCCTGTCCATGGACAAACTCCGGGATAGCACGATGCATTCCGCCGGCGTCTAACACATTCATTTTTCGACTTTATCGGTTTTAAAAAAAATCGCTTTTCGTCCGTCTCGCAACTGCCTACTCTTTCCTGGCCGGCATGCCGGCGCATAAAACGACAAAGGAGAGACGAAGATGAAAAAGCACCCATGGCTTTGCCTGGCCGTGGCCCTTGGCCTGGTGGCCGCCCAGGGCGCCGCCCGGGCCGACTGGCCGAATGATCGCCCCATCGAGATCCTGGTCGGTTTCGCCGCCGGCGGCACCACCGACGTCATGGCCCGCACGCTGGCGCCCTATATCCAGAAGCACCTGGGCGGCAAGTCGCAGCTGGTGATCGTGAACCGGCCCGGCGCGTCCGGCGAGCTTGCCGTATCGCACATGCAGCGTTCCCGGCCCGACGGCTACACCATGGCCATCGTGAACCTGCCCGGCTACTTCTTCCTGCCGATGTACCGCAAGACCAGCTACGACCCCGCCGACATCCAGCTGGTGGCCCGCGTCGTTTCCGATCCCACGGTCCTGGTCGCGCGCCAGGACAAGGGGCCGCACGATTTCAAGCAGATGATCAAGCAACTGTCCGCGCAGCCGGGCTCGCTGTCGGCCGGCCACAACGGCATCGGCACCAATGGCCACCTGGCCATGCTCAGCCTGCAGGACGCCGCCAACGTGCGGCTCAACGCCATTCCGTTCAAGGGCACGGCGGAACAGAAGGTGAACCTGGGCGGCGGCCACATCGACCTGGCCTTCGTGTCGGCCTCGGAAGTGCAGACGGCCGAGGCCGAAGCCGTGCCGCTGCAGTTGCTGGCGCAATTCGCGCGCGAACGCCTGCCTTCGCTGCCGCAGGTGCCCACCACGTTCGAAAGCGGCCTGGATGTGGAAATGACCGCCGAGCGCGGGTTCGCCATGCCCAAGGGGGTGCCGCCGGAAATCGTCGCGCGCCTGCAGAAGAGCATCCAGGACGCCATGGCCGATCCGCAATACCTGAAAGCCGCCAAGTTCGATGCGCCGTTCCTGGCCTTCCTGGGCGGCGACGAATGGGAAACGCGCATCGCCGAAGAGCGCAAGCGCTACAGCAAACAGGCCCGCGAAATTCAGGAATGAACACTTCAGTCCCATCCCCTTTCTTCTTGGCAGGAGCCGCTTGATGTCCGGAGCGCTTTCTCATCTGCGCGTTGTCGACCTGTCGCGCATTCTGGCCGGCCCGTGGGCGGCGCAAACCCTGGCCGACCTGGGCGCCGAGGTCATCAAGGTGGAACGCCCCGGCCACGGCGACGATACCCGTGGCTGGGGTCCGCCCTTCCTGCAGGACGACAACGGCCGCGATACGTCCGAGACCGCCTACTTCCTGTGCGCCAACCGCGGCAAGCGCTCGGTGACGGTCGACATCGCCACCCCGCAGGGCCAGGAGATCGTCCGCCGCCTGGTCGCCACGGCCGACGTCGTCATCGAGAACTTCAAGGTCGGCGACCTGGCGCGCTATGGGCTGGACTACGCCTCGCTTTGCGCCATCAAGCCGGACCTGGTCTATTGCTCGATCACCGGGTTCGGGCAGACCGGCGCGATGAGCGGGCACGCCGGGTACGACTTCATGATCCAGGGCATGGGCGGGCTGATGAGCCTGACCGGCGAGCCCGACGACGCGCCGGGCGGCGGCCCGAAGAAAGTGGGCGTGCCGGTGGCCGACCTGATGACCGGCATGTACGCCTGCGTCGCCATCCTGGCCGCGCTGGCGCGCCGCGACCGCGAAGGCGTGGGCGAACACATCGACATGGCGCTGCTCGATTGCCAGGTCGCCATGCTGTCGAACCAGGCCCAGAACTACCTGATCTCGGGGCGCGTGCCCAAGCGCTACGGCAACGCCCACCCCAACGTGGTGCCCTACCAGTCGTTTCCCAGCGAGGACGGCCACGTCATCCTGGCCATCGGCAACGACGGCCAGTTCCAGCGGTTCTGCGCCCTGGCCGGGCTGGAACACCTGGCCACCGATGCGCGCTTTCGCACCAACGCCGACCGGGTGGCCAACCGCGACGAGCTGGCGCCCTTGATCGCGCAGGCCATGAAGACCCGCGGCACCGCGGCCTGGTGCGAAGCACTGGGACGCCATGCCGTGCCGTGCGGCCCCATCAACCGGCTGGACCAGACATTCCAGGATGACCAGGTGCGGCACCGCGGCATGCGCATGGATCTGCGCCACCCCGTGGGCGCCACGGTGCCGCTGGTGGCCAACCCCATCCGTTTCCGGACGCACCCGATTGAATACGGCGACCCGCCGCCGCTGCTGGGGCAGCACACGCAACAAGTGCTGGCCGATGTGCTGGGCATGTCGGACGCCGAGATCGACGGGCTGCGCACACAGGGAGTGCTATAGCATGTGGTCCAATCGATTCATGCCCATCGGCCTGCCGCCGCAGGCCGAAGCGCTGCGCCAGGACGTCCGCGATTTCCTGCGCGACACGCTGGGGGCCGACTATTCCCCCACCTGCCGCATGATGTCGTGGATGGGGTTCGATGCCGAATTCACCCGCGCGCTCGGCCGCAAGGGCTGGATCGGCATGACCTGGCCGCGCGAATACGGCGGCCAGGGCCGCAGCGCGCTCGACCGCTACGTGCTGGCCGAAGAACTGATGGCCGCCGGCGCGCCGGTGCTGGCGCACTGGACGGCCGACCGCCAGAGCGGGCCGCTGATCCTGCGCTATGGCACCGAAGCCCAGAAACAACGCTTCCTGCCGCCCATTACGCGGGGCGAATCCTACTTCTGCATCGGCATGTCCGAGCCCGATTCCGGCTCGGACCTGGCCGCCACCCGCACGCGCGCCCAGGCCGTGCAAGGAGGATGGCGCGTCAACGGCACCAAGCTGTGGACCACCAACGCCCATCGTTGCCAGTGGATGATCGCGCTGGTGCGCACCACGCCGGGCAGCGAACGGCACGAGGGCCTGTCGCAGATCATCATCGACCTGAAGGCGCCCGGCGTCACCGTGCGGCCCATCCGCGACCTGGCGGGCGACGCGCATTTCAACGAAGTGGTCTTCGAGGATGTGTTCGTGCCCGACGACCAGCTGGTGGGCGCCGCCGGCGATGGCTGGGCGCAGGTCATGGCCGAGCTGGCCTTCGAGCGCAGCGGCCCCGAACGCTATCTGAGCGGCGCCGCGCTGCTGACCGCCATGGTCGGGTGGGCGGGCGAACGGGCCGACGCGCGGGCCGCCGAGGCCATCGGCCGCCTGATGGCGGACGTGGTGACCTTGCGCCAGATGTCGCTGACCATCGCCGCCCGGCTGGAACGCGGCGAAGATCCGCAAGTAGAGGCATCCTGCGTCAAGGACCTGGGCACCCTGTTCGAGCAGGCGCTGCCCGAAGTGGCGCACGCCCTGTTCGACGTCGAGCCGCGCGTGGCCGGCGGCCCCGACGCGGCGCAGGTGCTGGCCTATCTGACACAGGTCACGCCGTCCTTCTCGCTGCGGGGCGGCACACGGGAAATCCTGCGGGGCATCATCGCCCGCGGACTGGGAGCAAGGTAGCCATGGACGACATCCAGACCATGCTGCAAGACAGCGCCAATGCGCTGTTCGGCGACATCGTGACGGCCGACGCCCTGCAGCGCGCCGAAACGGGCGAGTTTCTGCAGGACATGTGGAGCGCGGTGGCCGGACAGGGCTTCACGCTGGCGATGCGCGCCGACAGCGCTGGCGGCAGCGGCATGACATGGGCGCAGGTGTATCCGCTGCTGCACGCGGCGGGCCGCTACACCGTGCCCCTGCCCCTGGCCGAGACGCTGCTGGCCAACTACTTCCTGGACGTGGCGGGCTGCGCGCCAACCGACGGCGCCACGGCCATGACCGTGGCGGGCGCGGACGCCGGCTCGATCGCAAGGCAAGGCGATGCCGCTGTCATCAGTGCAACGCTGGCGAACCTGCCTTTCGCCCGGCAGGCGCAGCGCATCGTCGTGTCGGCCGACATCGACGGCATGCCGCACCTCGGCTGGATCGATCCGGCCGGCCCGGGGGTATCGGCGGCGCCCCCGGCCTTGCCGGACGGCCGCAACATCGCCCGCGAACCGCGCGACACGCTGACGTTCGAACATGCCCCCATACAGGAATGGCGCCCGGCGCCGCGCCTGGGCCGGGCGGCCGTCGTGCGCCACGGCGCCATGCTGCGGGCCGCGCAAATGGCCGGCGCGGTCGAACGCATCCTGGAACAGACCCTGGCGTACGCCGGCGAACGCATCCAGTTCGGCCGCCCGCTGTCCAAGTTCCAGGCGATCCAGCATCACATCGCGGAACTGGGCTGCGAAGCCGGCGCGGTGGCCACGGCGGCCGCCTACGCTTTCGGCCAGGCCGACCAGGGCCATGCCGACCTGGCCATCGCCTCGGCCAAGATCCGCGCGGGCCGCGCCGCCGGCAAGGCGGCCGCGCTGGCGCACGCCGTGCATGGGGCGATCGGCTTCACCTACGAACACAGCCTGCAGTACGCTACGCGCAGGCTATGGTCCTGGCGCAGCGAATACGGCTCGCACGGCTGGTGGTCGCGCCGCCTGGGCCAGGCGGTATGCGCGCAGGGCCCCGATGCCTGGTGGCCCATCGCCACGTCGGGCGAACTCGAATTGAAGCACGAACTGGAGCAAGCGAATGGCTGATTTCCTGATCGAGGAACGCGACGAACACGGCGTCGTCACCCTGACGATGAATCGCCCGGAACAGCGCAACGCACTGTCCGAAGAACACGAGATGCTGGAATTCGTCCAGGTCTGCAACCGCCTGGAGCGCGACGATACGGTGCGCGCCGTGGTGCTGACCGGCGCCGGATCCGCGTTCTCGGCCGGCGGCAACGTCAAGCACATGCGCGACAAGAAGAGCTTTTCCGCCGGGTCGCCGGTGCAGGTGTGCGACGCGTACCGGCGCGGCATCCAGCAGATCCCGCTGGCGCTGTACCACCTGAACGTGCCGACGATCGCGGCAGTCAACGGCCCGGCCATCGGCGCGGGGCTGGACCTGGCCTGCATGTGCGACATCCGTGTCGCCTCGGAAAGCGCGCTGTTCGCGGCCAGCTTCATCAAGCTGGGCATCGTGCCGGCCGACGGCGGCGCCTGGCTGCTGTCGCGCGTGCTGGGCGCGTCCAAGGCGCTGGAACTGATGCTGACGGGCGATCGCATCAAGGCCGACGAAGCGCGCGAAATCGGGCTGGTGGCGCGCGTCGTCCCGGCGGATGACCTGCTGGCCGAAGCGCAGGCCCTGGCGCGCCGCATCGCCGAGCAACCGCCCCTGACGCTGCGCCTGACCAAGCGCCTGCTGCGCGAAAGCCAGTTCGCGTCGTTGCAGTCGTCGCTGGAACTGGCCGCCGCCTACCAGGCGCTGGCCCACCATACCAAGGACCACGACGAGGCCGTCGCGGCCTTCCTGGAAAAACGCCCGCCGGTTTACCAGGCACAATAAGCGTGCCGCCCGCCGGCCCGACCCGTATTTGAACCGGATACGCCATGAAGAAACTCGCTTCCAAGCGCGCCCTGGTCACTGGTGCTTCCAGCGGCCTGGGCCTGCATTTTGCCCAGGTGCTGGCCGCCCATGGCGCCGAAGTCGTACTGGTGGCGCGGCGCCAGCCGCAGCTTGAAGAAGCGGCCGCGACCATCCAGGCGGCCGGCGGCCGCGCCAGCGTCATCGCGCTGGACCTCACCGACGCCGCCGCGCGCCAATCGCTGGCCGAGCAGGCCGGGCCGATCGACATCCTGATCAACAACGCGGGCGTGGTCCGGCCCGCCTCCGCCCTGGAACATGCCGAGCAAGACTGGGACGCCGTGATGGACACCAACCTGAAGGCGCTGTTCTTCGTCGCCCAGGCCATGGCGCGCGCCATGCAAGAACGCGGCGGTAATATCGTGAACGTGGCTTCCATACTCGGCCTGCGCCAGGCCGCGGGAGTACTGTCGTACGCGGTGTCGAAGGCGGGCGTGATCCAGATGACCAAGACCCTGGCGCTGGAATTCGCGCGCCACGGCATCCGGGTCAATGCCCTGGCGCCGGGCTATATCGAGACGCCGCTCAACCGCGAATTCTGGGACACGCCGGCCGGCCAGGCGATGATCAAGCGCATTCCGCAGCGGCGCCTGGGCCAGCTGGCCGACCTCGACGGCCCGCTGATGCTGCTGGCCTCGGACGATTCCCGCTACATGACCGGCTCGGTCCTGGTCGTGGATGGCGGCCACCTGACCAGCGGGCTTTGAGGCCGTATACCGAAGGAGCATCCAGCATGACCGTCCAATCCCCCAGCCCACGCAGCCAGGAGATCGCCCAGCGGGTCGAGTCCTTCGTGCGCGAGCAGGTGATCCCCTACGAAGGCGACCCGCGTTGCGGGGCGCACGGCCCCAGCGAGGAACTGGTGGCGGAATTGCGCGGCCTGGCGCGCGCGGCGGGCGTGCTCACCCCGCACATCCTTCCCGACGGCAGCCATCTCACCCAGCTGGAAACGGCATTCGTGCTGCGGCGCTCGGGCCTGTCGCCGCTGGGCCCGGTGGCGGTCAATACCGCCGCGCCCGACGAAGGCAACATGTTCCTGCTGGGCAAGGTCGCCACCCCGGCGCAGAAAACCCATTTCCTGGCGCCGCTGGTCGCGGGCCAGGCCCGTTCGGCATTCTTCATGACCGAACCCGCGGCCGACGGCGGCGCCGGCTCGGACCCGTCCATGCTGCGCACGGCCGCCCGGCGCGACGGCGAGCACTGGGTCATCGACGGCCGCAAGGCATTCATCACGGGCACCGTGGGGGCCTCGGTCGGCATCGTCATGGCGCGCACCAGCGCCGCCGACCAGCCCACGCGGGCAACGATGTTCCTGGTAGACCTGCCCCACCCGGCCATACGCATCGAGCGCGTGCTCGATACGATCGACAGTTCCATGCCGGGCGGCCACGCCCTGGTCTCGATCGAGAACCTGCGGGTGCATGCCGACCAGGTGCTGGGCGACGTGGACGAGGGCTTTCGCTACGCCCAGGTCCGGCTGGCGCCGGCTCGCCTGTCGCATTGCATGCGCTGGCTGGGCGCGGCCACCCGGGCCCAGGAAATCGCCACGGCCTACGCGGTCAAGCGCCAGGCCTTCGGCAAGCTGCTGATCGACCACGAAGGCGTGGGGTTCATGCTGGCCAACAATTTGATCGACCTGCGCCAGGCCGAACTGATGATCGACTGGTGCGCCTCGGTGCTGGACACCGGCTCGTCCGGCACCACCGAAAGCTCCATGGCCAAGGTGGCGGTGTCCGACGCCCTGTTCCGCGTGGCCGACAACTGCGTGCAGATCATGGGCGGCAGCGGCGTCACCCGCGACACCGTCGTCGAACAGGTCTTCCGCGAAATTCGCGCCTTCCGTATCTACGACGGCCCGACCGAAGTGCATAAATGGTCGCTGGCCAAGAAGATCAAGCGCGACGCGCTGGCGGGCCGGCAATGACGGCGCCATCCGCGAAAGACGAGCTGGCCGACGTCCGGCCGCACCTGCGCTTCGACGCCGAGCGGCTGCGCGACTGGATGTCCCGCCACGTCGCGCCCGTCGAAGGCCCGCTCCAGGTCCGGCAGTTCTCGGGCGGCCAATCCAATCCCACTTATTGCATGCAAGCCGCCGGACACAGCTATGTGCTGCGGCGCAAGCCGCCCGGCCCCATCCTGAAGGGCGCGCACGCGGTCGAACGCGAGGCGCGCGTGATGCAGGCGCTGGGCACGGCAGGCTTTCCGGTACCGCGGGTCCATGCGCTGTGCACCGACGAAACCGTGATCGGCAGCGCCTTCTACCTGATGGACCTGGTGCAGGGCCGCATTTTCTGGAATGCGTCGTTTCCCGACCTGCCGGTGGCGCAGCGGGCCGCCCACTTCGATGCCATGAACGCCACCCTGGCGGCGCTGCATGGCCTGGACCCCGCCGCCATCGGGCTGGGCGATTATGGCCGGCCCGATGCCTACGTGGCCCGCCAGATCGCCCGGTGGTCGAAGCAGTACCAGGAAGACGACATGGCGGGCCGCAACCCGGACATGGACCGGCTGGTCGAGTGGCTGCCCGCGCATATCCCGGCAGGCGACGAGACCGCCATCGTGCACGGCGACTACCGGGTCGACAACATGATCTTCCATCCCACCGAGCCGCGCGTGATCGCCGTGCTGGACTGGGAACTCTCGACGCTGGGCCACCCCCTGGCGGACTTCGCCTATCACGCCATGATGTACCGCATGCCGGCCGACATCCTGGGCGGGCTGGTGGGCACGGACCTGCGCGCGGCCGGCCTGCCGACGGAACCGGAATACGTGGCCGCGTACTGCCGCCGCACCGGGCGCGCCGGCATTCCGAACCTGGATTTCTATATCTCGTTCAACCTGTTCCGGTTCGCCGCCATCCTGCACGGCATACGCGGGCGACTGGCCCGGGGCACGGCCGCCAGCGCCGATGCCGCGTCCATGTCGGGCAAGCTCGAACGCGTGGCGGCGCTGGCCTGGGAACAGGCGCGCCGCGTCGACGACGGGTCGTGAACGCGGCGCGGCGCCGCGTTCACATCATCTGGCCTTCTTTCTTGAACTGCCAGACCGTGCGATAGCCGCCGCGCCAATCGGGCGGCATCTCGCAAGGGCGCGTATCGAAGCTGGCGTAGCGCGCCGGCTGGCCCCGCACGATATCGCCCTGGTGCGGACTGCGGATGGGGCTGGGCGTGTACGCGAACGAATCCGCGGACGAATACACCGGCAACAGCAACAGGCGCGGGTCGGCCGAGCGGTTCGGCGTCGAACCATGCACCGTGCGGCAGTTCAGCAGGATGGTGGTGCCCGGCCCGCCCACCGGCTTGACGGCCATGTCGTCGGTCATCCAGCCCAGTTCCTCTTCGCGGATGCGAACCACGAAATTGCCGTCGCGGTCGTACATCGTATATAGCGGCCCCATGTGGCTGCCCGGGACGAACGACAGCGGCCCCTGTTCCGGCGTGCAGCCGTTGATGTAGACGCCGACGGTCACCGGGCTGTAGTCGGTATGCGGCCAGGCGGGGATGTCCTGGTGCCACTCGAAACCCCGGCTGCCCTTGCCCGACTTGATGTTCAGCTTGGCGTGATGGAACTTGACGTCGGGGCCGACCACGTCGGCCACCAGGTCGGTCATCACCGGATCGCGCATAAAGTCCCACATGACCGGGTGCTGGTCCTGCGGGCTGGACACGCGGTGCAGCCGGGGGGTGTCCGGGCCATGGCCTTCTTCCAGCACGAAGGTGTCGTTGGACTCGGATACCGAGCGGCTGCGCTCGACCAGTTCGTTGGTGGCCTGCCGCAAGCGTTCCAGCCATGCCTGCGGAACGTAGTTTTCCAGGACCAGGAAGCCGTCGGCGAAGTAGCGCCGGCGCTGCTGCTCCGTCAAGACATTGCAGGGATGCTCGAGCACACGTTCTGGAATCATGTCGTCTCCTTCAAGAGCGCGGGCAGTTCCGCCCGCAACAGGGTCCCGGTGTCGGATTCGGTGATGAACAGGGTACGTCCCTCGGGCCCACCGAAGGCGCAGTTGGTCGTCATCCGGCCCACCGGCGAAACGATGCGCAGCAGCGGTTCGCCATAGGGGTCGAACAGCCACACCGTGGCCAGTCCGGGATGGCACACTGCCAGGCTGCCGTCGGCGCCCAGTGCCAGGCCGTCGGGGCCGACGCCGCCGGACAGGTTGATCAAGGCCCCCACCTTGGATACCGACCCGTCGCGCAACAGCGGCAGCCGCCACACCTGGTTGGCGCGGGTCACCGCCACCAGCAGGCTTTCGCCGCTGGCGTCCAGCACGATGCCGTTCGGGCTGGGGATGTTGTTCATCAGGCAGCGCAGCGTGCCATCGGGCTGGCGGTGATACACCCGGCCCGTGGGGTCCTGCAGGCCCGACTGGCCCTGGTCGGTGAAATACAGGTCGCCGGCCGGCGCCAGGAACAGGTCGTTCACGCCCTTGAAGCGCTCCAGCAACGGGCGGTCGCAATAGGGGGAAACCGCGCCGGACGCCAGGTCCAGCAGCAATATCCCGTGCTTGTGGTCGGCAATCAGCAGGCGCCCGGCGTCCAGCACCTTCAGGCCGTTCGGTTCGCCGTCGTACTCGTGCACCAGTTCGACCCGGCCCTGCGGCGATGCGCGGAAGATCCGCCCGAACGGAATGTCGGTGAAGTACAGGTTGCCGTCCGGGTCCAGCGCCGGCCCCTCGATGAAGCTGTGGGTCTGCAGCCCGCGGCGCTGCACCTGCAGCCACGGCGCGGTCTGGCCGCGCTTGCGGTACGCGTCGGGCAGCGTGGCGAAGACGTCGGCCGTCAGGACGGGCGGGGCAATGAACACGGGGCCACCTCTTTCAATGCATGCCGCCGGGCATCCACAATGCCAGCCCGGGGAAGTAATACAGCAGGGCGATCAGCACGTACAGCAACATGCAGAACGGCAACGATCCCTTGATGATGTCGCCCAGCCCGATGCGCGAGATGCTCTTGACGACGAACAGGTTCAAGCCCGCGGGGGGCGTGATCTGCCCCAGCTCGATCAGCACCACCAGCAGCACGCCGAACCAGATGGGGTCGATGCCATAGTCGAGCAGGATGGGGTACAGCAGGGGCACGGTGATCACCATCATGCCGATACTGTCCATCAGCATGCCCAGCAGCGTATAGAAAAGGATGATGATCAGGATAAGCTCGCCGCTGCTCAGGTTCCAGCTTTCCAGCAGGCCCGCCAGTTCGTCGGTGACGCCGACCATGCCGATCGCATACGAAAACAGATAGGCCGCATAGACGATGAACAGGATGGTGCCGCTGACTTGCACCGTCTTGCCCAGCGCGCGCCGAAACGCCGCCCAGCCGAGGTCGCCCCAGATCCTGCCGATCAGGAAGGCCAGCAACGCGCCGACGCCGGCCGCCTCGGTCGGCGTGGTGAACCCGAAATACAGGCTGCCCATCACCAGCAGGATCAGCAGGGTGAACGGCAGCAGGTCGCCGGCCAGTTGCCGCGGCGAGCCGACCGCCTCGATCGAATCGTGCTGGCGCGGCGACAAGGACGGGTTCAGCAGGCAGCGCACGGCCACGTACACGGCGAACAGCCCGCACAGCACCAGCCCCGGCACCAGGCCCGCCATGAACAGCTTGCTGATGGACGTGTCCGTGAACGTGCCGTAGATGATCATGGCGATGCTGGGCGGGATCAGGATGCCCAGGGTCCCGCCCGCCACGATGGATCCCGCGGCGATCCGCGAACAGTAGCCGCGCTGCTGCAGCTGCGGCAAGGCAATCGACCCGATCGCCGCGGCGGTCGCCACCGACGAGCCGCTGATGGCCGAAAAGGCCGCGCAGCCCGCCACGTTGGTCTGCAGCAGCCCGCCCGGCAGAAAGCGCACCACCTGGCTCATGCCCCGGTATACCCGCTGGCTGAGGCCGCTTTCCAGCATGAATTCCGCCATCAGGATAAACAACGGAATGGCGGTCAGCGAAAAACTGTACGTGCTGCCCCAGGAAACCAGGCCCAGGCCGTCGAAGCCGGCCCAGCCGCTGGCCATGAAAATGTACAGCGCGGCGGTGACCGCGATGGCGAACGGAATCCACATCCCGCCCACCAGCAGCACCAGGAACACCCCGCCCACCACCAGCATTTGCGTGGTTTCACTCATGGTTCGCGCCTTTGCGGATCTCGTCCGCGCTCTGAGTCAGGTGAAGCACCAGGACCAGCACCAGCGTAAGCAGCCCCAACACCATGAAGATCTGCGGGATATACAAGGGCGTCGCCAGCACGGTGGGCGCCGCGATCTTGCGTTCCCATGAATCGATCACCAGGCGGACCATCTGCCACAGCAGCATCAGCGCCACGCCCAGCGACAGCAGGTTGAACAGCAATTGCAGCCAGCGGACGACGCCGGGGGGCATGCGATTCAGCAGCAGTTCGACCCGGAACAGGGCGCCCCGCGACAGCGCCACGGGCATGCCCAGGAAGACAATGGCCACCAGCATGTAGCCCGCGATCTCGTCGGTGAATATCAGCGAGAACCCCAGGAACGACCGGCAGAACACCTCCGCGCAGATCAGTAGCGCCATCGCCACCACGATCAGCTCGATCAGGACCTGTTCGGACCGGATCACTGCTTCCAGCGCGCGAAGCACCGGCGAACGCCGCTGCGCAAGCTCGACTTGTTGCATGCTCGGCCTCGCTCAGCGATTCAGCATGGCACGGACCTTGGCAAGTGCCTCGACGACTTCCGGCCCCTGCTGCTGGGCCCATTGCGCCCAATAGGGCTCGATCAATGCGGTGGCCTTGTCGATATCCTTCTGCTCGGGCTCGACGATCTGCATGCCGGCTTCGCTGAACGATTTGCCCAGGTCGTCTTCCTCGCTGAACAGGCCTTTGGTGGTGTCGGGCGACATCGTGGCCACCCGTTCGCGGATGGACGCCTGGGTATCGGGGCTCAGCCGCTCGAAGGCCTTCTTGTTGACGATATACAGGCCGTCGAAGTAATTCACGGGGAAGCGGTAGTTGTACTTCAGCGAATCGCGCCACAGCCGGCCACCGCCGGAATTGGCGGTCAGCGCACCGTCGACGGTGCCCGACTGTAGGGCCGATGCCACTTCGGGCGTGCCCATGGAAATCGGGATGCCCCCGAACCGCGAGATCAATTCGGATTGCTCCGGCGAGGTCACGCGGATCTTCTGGCCGCGGAAATCGTCCAGGCCGGCCAGCGGCTTGGCCGAATACGCCGTCTGGTGCGGGTAGATGTACCGGCCCAGCACGACCACGCCCTGCCGCTCGAATTCTTTTTCTATGTACGGCTGCAGCACTTCGGCGGCCCGGTAATATTCTTCCGGCGTCTGCAGCAGCATGGGCAGGCGCAGGATGCCGGCCACCTTTACATTTCCCAAAAAGAATCCATCCTCGGCAATCTGGATCGATCCGTTGCCCACGGCCTGGGTGATGTTGGTGGCCTGGATGGGCAGCGAGCCCCCCAGCCTCAGGCGGATTTTCAGGTCGCCGCCCGCTTCCTCCTGGATGGCGTCCAGGATGGCGCGATAGCTCTTGACCGTGCCCATGGTGTCCGACGGACCGTAGGTGTAGGCCGTCCAGGTTGCCGCGTGGCTGGCCGCCGAAGCCCCCATCAAGGCGCTGGCCGACAAGGCCAGCGCAATGCCGAATTTGCGCATATTCGTCTCCGAGTATTTATGATTTATGCGTCGATCAAGGCACGCAAGACACATCTTGGTCGATGCGCGGCCCTTTCTGGCGCGGACCGCTGCCTCGGATGAACTATATGGCCAACACTCCTTTCTCGTAAGTGATATTTTTTCGAGGCGATGCTTCGATTTAAGGAAAGTATCGAAGAAACTTTTCCGTCCCGCATGGCCATTGCCTGGGCCATGCGGGCCCAGGCAGTGCACGACCGCTACGCCTGGTGGCCGAAATCCGCCGGCTTGCTGCGGCCCAGCTCGCGCAACAGCAAGGTCCAGCCGCGCAAACCCAGCGGGATGGATTCCATGCGGAAGAATTCGTCGGGTGCATGCACCGGCTCGTCCGGCAGGTTGTAACCGAACATCAGCGTGCCCACCCCGAGCATTTCCTGGAATATTGCCGTGATCGGCACGGTGGCCCCCAGGCGCACATGGATCGGGCGCTGGCCGGTCTCGGCCTGCAGCACACGCTCGGCGGCCAGGACCATCGGGCTGTCGGGCGCCAACGTCGAGGCGGGCGAACCTCCGCCGATGTCCATGAACGACAAGGACACCCCCTGTGGGCAATGAGCCTGCAGGTGCCGGCGCACCGCCTCGATCACCCGTTGCGGGTCCTGGCCGGCCACCACGCGCACGGACAGCTTGGCGTGTGCCTGCGACGGGACGATGGTCTTGGAACCGGCGCCGGTATAGCCGCCCCACATGCCGTTCAGGTCCAGCGCCGGGCGCAGCGTGATGCGCTCGCGCGTCGTGCGCCCGCTTTCGCCCGCGGGCGTGGCGCCGACGTCCGCGAAGAAGGCCGCCTCGTCGAACGGAAACGCCGCCGTGTCTTCGCGCTGCTTCTGCGTCAGCGGCGCGGCGTCGGCGTCGAACCCCTCGACCAGCACATTGCCCTCGGCGTCGTGCAGGCTGGCGACCAAGGCCGCCATTTCGTGCAGGGCGTTGCGCACCGCGCCGCCATACCGGCCCGAATGCAGATCGGTCTTGGCCGTGCAGAGCGAAAACTCCAGCTTGTTGTTGCCGCGCGCCCCGGTGTTGATGGTGGGCACTTCCCGGCTGGCCCGGCCACCGTCGGCCGACAGCACGCCGTCGCAGGCCAACAGGTCGCGATATTTGTTGACAATAGCGCGCAGGGTTGGGCTGCCGGTTTCTTCCTCGCCTTCCAGGAATATCTTGACGTTGACCGGGCACGCGCCCTCGGTCGCCAGGAACTGGGCCACGGTTTCCAGGGCGATGGTGGTCGAGCCCTTCACATCGGAAGCGCCCCGCGCGTACAACAGGCCGTTGCGTTCGGTGGGTTCGAACGGCGGGCTGGTCCAGGCTTCCAGCGGATCTGCGGGCTGCACGTCGTAGTGCCCGTAGATCATCAGCGTCGGCTTGCCCGGCGCACCCAGCCACTCGCCGTAGACGGCCGGCTGCCCACCGCCGTCTAGCAGCTGCACATTGTGCAGTCCCATGGCGTTCAGGCGCTCCAGCAGCAGCGCGCGCGCGGCCTGCATATCGGCCGCGCAGGCGGGATCGGCGCCCACGCTGGGAATGCGCAGAAAGCCCTTCAGCCAGTCGACGATCTCGCCCTGGCGCGCCAGCAATTGCTCCAGGACCTTGTCTTGTGTAGTTTGCATAAGAATTTACTGTGCCACGGTAACGTTGATGGGCAGGGTGCGCTCGTCCATGCGCGCGTCGAAATCGACGCGCTTGCTCATCGCCCAGAAATTGGTCAGCTGAATCAGCGGCAAGATGGGTACGTCGCGCGCCACGGTCTCCACCGCCTGGATCAGGAGTTTTTCACGCTGGCTTTCGTCCAGCGTCGACAAGGCCTTGCTCGTCAATGCATCCAGTTCCGGGTTGGAATAGCCGCCATAATTGAAATTGCCGACGCCTTTTTCCTTGTTCGGCGTCATCAACACGTTGGACAACAGATAACCGGCTTCCAGCGTCGGGCTGCCCCAGCCCCACAAGGCCGCGACATACTGGCCGCGGTCTTTCTGGTAGGTGTTCCAGGGGCGGGCGTCCACCGTCGTCTGCACGCCGATGCGCGACCACATCTGGGCCACCGCCTGTGCGATGCCGGCATCGTTCGGGTAGCGGTCGTTCGGCGTCTGCAGCACCAGCTTGAACCCTTTGGGAAAGCCGGCCTCGGCCAGCAGCGCCTTGGCCTTCGCGGGATCGTACGGCGGCACGTCGACACTGTCCGCGTAAGAATACGAACCCTTGGGCAGCCACTGCCCCGTCGCGCTGGCGGTCTTCTGCATCAGGCGGTCGGCGATCGCCTCGCGGTTGATCGCCAGCGACAACGCCTCGCGGACCTTGCGGTCCTGCATGGGGTTCTTTTCCAGCGGCTTGCCGTCGACATCGGTCAGCCACTGCTTGCCCCATTGCTCGCGCTGGTTGAGCGCGAGATAGATCAAGCGCATGCCGGGAATCGACGCCACATGGACGGCCGGGTTTTTCTCCAGGCTGGGCAGGTCGGTGGAAGGCACCGAGTCGATGATATCCACTTCGCCCGCCAGCAGCGCGCCTACGCGCGAGGCCGCATTGGTGATCAGCCGGATCGTGACCGTCGCCCAGGGCTGCTTGGGCCCCCACCAATCGTCGTTGCGTTCCAGCACGACGCGATCGCCCGGCGTGTAGCTCTTGAACTTGTAGGGCCCCGTCCCGATGGCTTTCAGGCCGCTGTTGTATTGATCGGTAGTGGCGCCTTCGCCGGCGTGCCGCGACACGATGGCGACGAAACCGAGCTGGCGTGGCAGGTTGGGCGCCGGCGCCGCCGTATGCAGATGCAAGGTCAGGTCATCCACCTTCTCGGCCTTGAGGATATCGCGCAAGAAGCCGCTGAAGCCGCCCGGGCTGTTGGGCACATTGCGGGCACGCGTGAAGGTAAATACGACATCGTCGGCCGTGAATGGCTGGCCGTCATGCCACTTGACGCCGGGACGCAACTTGAATTCCCAGACCGTGTCGCTGATGGGTTTCCACGACACCGCCAGGCCGGGCACCATGTTGCCCTTCGGATCGCGCTCGACCAGCCGGTCGAAGATCGAATGCGCGATCACGTGGTTGGGCGTCGCGTTGTAGAAGTGCGGATCGATGGTCGTCACGGCGCCGCCCAGGCCGATGGTCAGCGCGTCGGAAGACTGCGCCGCCATCGCGGGCATGGCGGCGGCCGCCGAGCAAATGGCCAGCGCGCCGAGCGCTTTGTTGAATTGCCTCCTGCATAGCTTCATGGTGGTTCCCTATTTATGCCGAAATCAATAAATCCCGCGCCGATGCCGGAACATCCCGGCCCGCGCGGCTCTCAGGTCCGGCCACGCCATCGTGGCCGGCATGGTCATGCCTGCTGCACCGACAGCGCAACGCCGTCGCGCTGCGGATCAGCCGCTCCGGTCAACCGGCCTTCCCGCGCCTCAATCGCGTGGGGCGCGGCGAACGCAAAGCCCAGATGGCTGCGCGCAACCGGGTAACCGCGGCCTTCCAGGACTTCGGTGACGTATCGCGGAATGCGGTTCGACACTTCAATGATGTCGCTGGTGACGGATACCCGCGGCGAGGCGATCGCCTCGAACACCGGCATGCCGAAATCGACGACATTGACGATGCTCTGCACGATGGCAGGATTGATCGCGGTGCCGCCAGGCGCACCGATGACGATGCCCGGCACGTCGCCGTCGAACAAGATGGCCGGGCACTGCGAACTGGTGCGGCGCTTGCCCGGGCCGATGGATCCTGGCCGCCCAGGGCGCGGGTCGAATCCGCTGAGCAGGCCGTTGTACAGGAAGCCCAGGCCGTCGGTGATGACACCCGAATTGGTGCCCAGGGTGTGCGTCAGGCTGACGGCGTTGCCGTGCGCATCCATGGCGCAGACATGGGTGGTGTCGCGCGGCTCAGGCGCACTGCGCGGCTCGATGCGCTGCACATGTGCGCGCTCACCCGCGCGGATCGATGCGGCAAGGCGTTCGGCATGCGCTTTCGACGCAAGAAGCTCGACCGGCACCTCGACGAATTCGGGGTCGCCGATCAGCGTGTCCTTATCGATGGCGATGCGCTTGAGCACCTCGGCGAGCAGCGCCAGGTACTCGGGAGTATTGTGCCCCAACGCGCGCACGTCGAACTGTTCCAGCACATGCAGCGTCTCGACCAGGCTCAGCCCGCCAGCCGGCGGCGGAAACCCGGCCACCCGGTAGCCGCGGTAGCGCCCCCACACCGGCGCCATTTCCTGAACCTCGTAGGCCTGCAGGTCACGCAACGACAGCAGCCCGCCGTTGGCCGCCATGTCGGCCGCGATCTCGCGCGCCATGTCGCCACGGTAAAAAACATCGATGCCTCCGTCGGCAATGCGCTGCAGGGTGTCGGCCATGTCCGGGTTGTGGATCATATCGCCAGGCCGCTTCAGCTGGCCGCCGGCGTCGAAGAAAACCTGGCGTCCGGTACGCGACAACCTCAGCCGATCGCGGGTTTCCGTCATGCCGCCCTTGGCCCGTTCCAGCGCCATGTACTGGTACATGTGCGGCCGCATCTTGTAGCCGCGCCGTGCAATGGCAATGGCCGGCGCCATGGCGTCGGCCAGGCTGTACGTGCCGTAGCGCGACAAGGCGTGCGCCAGCCCGGCCAGCGTGCCGGGCGTGCCGATGGACTGGTAGCCCACTTCGTTGACATTGCCCTCGACCACGAAGGCATAACCGTCCGGCGTTTCGCTGATCTCGCGGTCGGCCCAGATGTCGGGGGTCACCGAAGCCGGCGCCCGCGCGCAGAAATCCACGCAGGTATGCACGGATTTGCCGGGCATCGCCACCTGCATGGTGCCGTAGCCGGCGATCCCCGACATCAGCGGGTCGACGGCGCATTGCGTGAATGCCGCGGCCACCGCGGCGTCCACCGCATTACCGCCGTCGCGCAGCACGCGCGCGCCGGCCTCGGCAGCTTCCGGCTGGGCTGCCACGATCATCGCTTGCTTCTTCATCTGGGTCATTGGTCGTTCAAATGGCAGGCGCTGGCATGGCCTGGAGTAATCTCGCGCAGCACTGGCCGCTCCGAGCGGCAACGCTCGAAGGCGCGCGGGCAGCGCGGGTGAAAGTGGCAGCCCTTGGGGGGATTCAACGGGCTCGGGATCTCGCCCTTGATCGCCGTGAACGTTTTCTTGCGGACATCCAGCCGGGGCACCTCGTCGAGCAGCGCCTGGGTGTAGGGATGGTTGGGCCTGGCGAAGACCCGGCGCGTCGGCGCCAGCTCGACAATGCGTCCCAGGTACATGATGGCGACCCTGTCCGAAATATGCCGCACCACGCCCAGGTCGTGGCTGATGAACAAGTAAGTCAGCGCAAGCTCGTCGCGCAGGTCCATGAACAGGTTGAGCACCTGCGCCTGGATGGAGACATCCAGCGCCGCGACCGCCTCGTCGCAGACGATGATGCGCGGGTTGACCGCCAGGGCCCGGGCGATCCCGATGCGCTGGCGCTGCCCGCCCGAGAACTCGTGCGGATAGCGCCTCATGTAGGCAGGATCGAGTCCCGCGCGGCGCATTTGCGTGGCCACGAAGGCCTCGTAGTCCTCGGTGCCGGGCACCCTGTGGACCCGCGCGGCTTCGCCGACGATGTCCAGCACGCGCATGCGCGGATTCAGGCTGGCATACGGGTCCTGGAAAATCATCTGTACCGGCAGCTGGCCGGCCTGCGACGCGCCGGGCGCCGCGTCCGTATGCAACGCCACGGAACCGCGCGACGGCGGCAGGATGCCGGCGGCGATTCGCCCCAGCGTCGACTTGCCGCACCCCGATTCGCCGACCAGCCCCACCACTTCGCCGGCGCCGACCGCCAGGCTGACGCCGTCGACGGCATGCACGCGGGCCGGCGGCTTCGCCAGGCCCATGCGCTGGGCCAGGCGCCGCAACGCCCCCGGCTTACCGCCGAAATACCGGCTGACATTCTGGATTTCCAGCGCGATCGCGCCCGCGGCAGCTTGTGTTGGCGCGGTCATCGACTTTCCTCCATGGGGTGAAAGCACCGGAACGTGCGTCCCGGCGCCGGCGACGACACGGCCGGCACCGCATGGCAGGCCGGCGTGGCGCGCGAACAGCGCGTGCGGAATGCACACCCCGAGGGAAACTCGCCCAGCTTGGGCGTCATGCCCGGAATCTGGGCCAGCCGGCGGGCATCGACATTGCTGCTGGGCAGGCTGGCGATCAGCCCGGCGCTGTAGGGATGCAGGGGCCGGTCCAGCACATCGACCACCCTGCCCTGCTCGACCAGTTGGCCGCCGTACATGACCGCCACGGTATCGGCCAGGCCCGCCACCACGGTCAGGTCGTGCGTGATCCATATCAGCGCCGTCCCCTGTTCGCGCGCGAGCTTCTGCACCTCGGCCAGGATCTGGGCCTGGATCGTCACGTCCAGGGCGGTGGTCGGCTCGTCGGCAATGATGATCTCGGGTTCGTGCAACAGCGCGATGGCGATGGCGATACGCTGGCGCATGCCGCCGGACAGCTGGTGCGGATAGGCCCGCAGCCTTTCCTGCGGCGCGGGAATGCCCACTTTTTCCAGCGCGCGGCACGCCTGGTCCCTGGCCGCGTCGCGCGTCATCTTGCGGTGCGCCCGGATGGTCTCTATCAATTGCGTATCGACGCGCAGCACCGGGTTCAGGGTCATCATCGGATCCTGGAAGATCATCGCGATGCGGTCGCCGCGCAGGTGCCGCCATTGCGCCTCGGTCAGGCCGACCAGTTCGCGCCCCCGGTACAGGATGCTGCCCTCGACGATGCGCCCCGGCTCGTCGATCAGGCCCATGATGGAATAGCCGGTCACCGACTTGCCCGAGCCCGATTCCCCCACCAGGCCCATGACCTGCCCCGGCATCAGGTCGAACGAAATGCCGTCCACGGCCCGCAGCGCGCCTTCACGGGTCTGGAATTCCGTGGCGAGCCCCTTGACGCTGAGTACGGCCCCGGTCATTTGTTCAACCTCGGATTGAGCACATCGCGCAGGCGGTCGCCCACCATATTGATGGACACGATGATCAGCAGCAGGGCCACGCCCGGGTACACGCTGATCCAGTACAGGCCGGCCTGCATATACTGGTTGCCGTTGGCGATCAGCAGCCCCAGGGAAGGCTCGGTAATGGGCACGCCCAGGCCCAGGAAACTGAGCGTGGCTTCCAGGGCGATCGCGCGGGCGATCTGCATGGTGCCGATGACGATGATGGGCGGCAGGCAGTTGGGCAGCAGATGGCGCAGCATGAGGCGCGCCCCCGACAGCCGCAGCCCCCTGCCAGCCTCGATATATTCCTTGTTCCGTTCCACCAGCGCCGCGCCGCGCACGGTGCGCGCGTAGTACGCCCACTCGACGATCACCAGCGCGAGAATCACGTTGACGATGCTCTTGCCCATGATGGCCAGGATCATCAAGGCCACCAGGATGGTGGGAAACGACAGCTGCAGGTCTACCAGGCGCATGACCAGGCTTTCCGTACGCCCGCCGACGTAGGCCGCGAACAGGCCCAGGAAAGTGCCGACCAGGCAGGCGAACACCGCCGACACCAGCCCCACGCCCAGGCTGATGCGCATGCCGTACAGGATGGCCGACCACATGTCGCGCCCCTGGTCGTCCGTGCCCAGCAGGTACGTGAAGCCCGCCATGCTTTCGGAACCGGGCGGCAGGCGGCCGTCCATGATGTCCAGTTGGGCCAGTGCGTAGGGATCCTGCGGGGCGATCAGGGGCGCGGCCAGGGCGGCGACGGCGATCAGCAGAAACACCGCCAGGCCGGCCACCGCGGCCGGCGACCGCATGAAATCCGCCAGCACGCGGCGCGACGGCGTTCCCGCGGCAAACAACAGGGGCAGCCTCATGCCTTGCCCTCCAGCCGCACGCGCGGGTCCAGCAGGCGGTAGAGCACGTCGACCACCAGATTGATGACGACGAACATGATCACGATGACAATCAGGTAGGCCACGATCACCGGCCGGTCCAGCTGGTTGATGCTGTCGATGATCAGCTTGCCCATGCCGGGATAGGCGAAGATGCTCTCGGTCACGACCGCGAAGGCGATGGTCGAGCCGAACTCCATGCCCACCACCGTCACCACGGGGATGAGGATGTTCTTCAGGATGTGCACGCCCACGATGCGCCGGCCCGACAGCCCTTTGGCGCGGGCAAACCGCACATAATCCATCTTCGCGGCCTCGGCCACGCCGGCGCGGGTCAGGCGCATGACCATCGAAACCTTGAACAGCGCCAGATTGATGGCCGGCAGGACCAAGTGGGCCAGCCCGTCACGCGTGAAGATCGACCATTGCACGCCCAGCAGCGTCACAGTCTCGCCGCGCCCCGAACTGGGCAGCCAGCCCAGCCGCACGCTGAACACCATGATCAGCATGAGCCCCACCCAGAAGGTGGGCAGGGAAAAGCCCAGCACGCTGCCCGACATCATCAGGCGCGAATACCAGGCCTTGGGCTTCAGCCCGGCGACCAGGCCGCACGGCAGGCCGATGACCAGCGCGATCAACAAGGCCGCCATGGCCAGTTCCAGCGTCGCCGGCAGGCGTTGCTTGATCAGATCCAGCGCAGGCATGTTGAAGACAAAGCTGGTCCCCATATTGCCGTGCCAGATGCCCTGCAAGAAGGCGAAATACTGCATCCACAGCGGCCGGTCGAGGCCGAGGTCGGCGATCAGCCGTTCCCGCTCCAGAGCGGTGGCCTCGGGAGAAAGCAGCACATCGACGGGGTTGCCCAGCAGGTGCAGGCCGATGAACACAATGACGGTCATCGCCAGGACAACCATCGCCGCCTGGGACAGGCGTTTGGTCAACCACAGGAACATGATGGACGGGTCCGGCTGAAGATCATGGCGTCTCGAATCAATTCCAAACAGAATAATTTATACGCATTCTATGCAAAAATAGATATCATTGCCTTCAGGGAATACCCTATTGCTCTAAGCTCCAGGGTTCCCCGCCAGGAAACGGATAGATACCCACATGGACTTTCGCCATATCGACGCCTTTCGCGCACTGATGCTCACGCGCACCACCACCAACGCGGCGGCGCTCATCGGCATCTCGCAGTCGGCCATCAGTCGCTTGCTGGCGGAACTGGAATCGCTGACCAACCTGACGCTGTTCGATCGCCAGCGCGGCAGGCTCGAGCCCACGCGCGAAGCGCAGTTGTTCTTCGAGGAAGTGCAGCGCCGCTACGCGGGTCTGGAATACTTGCGCGAGTTCGCCCTGCAACTGTCGTCGCCCAAATCGGCAACACTGCGGATCGGCGGGCTGGTCACCTACAGCTTCGGCTTCTTCGGCCTGGCGATGGCCGAATTCCGACGTCGGCACGGCCAGGCCAAGGTCATCCTGACGACCGGTTCGTCGGAAGAAATCCGCAACCAGCTGCTGGGGCGCTCTGTCGAAGTCGGCATCGTCGCTGCGGGCCGGGATATCTCGCAGTTTCAGCAACGCTTCGAATTCGTGCAGCCCGCCATCTGCGCGATTCCGACGGGCCACCCGCTGGCCGGACAGCGTTCGATTGCCTTGTCGGAACTGGTCCGGCACCCTTTCATCGCTTACCGCGAAGCGGACATGGTGCGCTGGGGCGTCATGCAGAAAATGGCCGAGCATGCCAAGCACATCGACATCGCGGCCACCGTGTCGTTCGCGCCCAATGTGTGCGCGCTAGTATCGCAAGGCGTGGGCGTGGGCCTGGTCCAGGCGATCGGCGCCTACGATTACTTGAATACCCCTGGCATCGTCTTCCGCCCTCTCGAAGAAGACATCCGATTCCACACCTACCTGGTCACGCCGCCCGACGCCGCGCCTTCGGTCCTGGGCGAATCGATGATCCAGATCCTGCAGCAGGCATTCGATTCGGTATTGCAGGCGGTACGCGACCAGCATGGCGCCTAGCGCCGGCACCGCCGGCTATTTCATGCGCGACAACCGCCTCACCGCGGCAAGCGCAGCCGCGCGGATAGCGTCGGCAAACTGCGCCACGATGGCCGAACGCGGCCGCATCGGCGAAAACAGGAAACGCGGCCGCATGTCGATGCGCGGCGCAAAGCGCCGCATCACCAGCTGTGGGAAAGCCGAACCCATCAGAATGAAGTGGTCTACCAGGGCCACCGCGTTCAGCGCCTGCACCATGGCGCACAGCGTGCCCGTGCTGTTAGAGACCAGCGCCGTCTCGTAGGCGATGCCGCGTTCGCGGAATGCCTCGCGCAGCCGGAAGCCGGTAAACGTGTCGTCGGCGAACGTGATGACCGGCCAGTCGGCCAGCAGTTCCGGCGTCAGCCTGGCGTGGCGCGCCAGCGGGTGGTCGCGATGCAGCACGCACACCACTTCGCTCTTGCAGATTTCCTCGACTTCCAGCGACGTGGCGGGCGTCGGCACATCGACGATGCCCATGTCCACCTGGCTGGTGCCCACATATTCCACGACGTGGCGGGTGGGCAGCGCGCGCACGTCGAACTGCACTTGCGGATGCCGCCGGTGGAACACTTCGACGGCCTGCGCCACCACCGACATCGACAGCGTCGACACCGACGCCACGGTAATGCGGCCGCGCACGCCCTGGCGGATTTCCAGCGCCGCCTGGCGCACCGATTCCACGCTGCCGAACAGGCGCTCGACTTCCGGCATCAGCGCATCGGCCTCGGGCGTGCACACCAGCCGGCCCTTGACCCGCTGGAACAGCGTCAGGCCCAGCTCGCCTTCCAGCAGCCGCAGCGTCTTGGTGACCGCGGGCTGCGAGATATACAGCATGCGGCCGGCGGCGGACACCGATCCCGTCTGGACGACGGTGCGAAAAATTTCCAGGTGACGCACATTGAGCATGTCCCGATCCCCATAACTTTTTGGAAGGAAGAAGCTGCCAAACCTGTATTGGATATTATGGGCAGAGGTCCCTACACTGCAACGCATTCGGTCGCGTATGGCGCGACGCCACATCGGAGGAACGGTCCTTGAGCATCCCCGGCAAAGCAGAATGGGCGGCGCGCGCGGCGCGGTGCCAACCCGAATGGCGAGCCTTCATCGACGGCCAGTATCGGCCGGCGCTGTCGGGCAAGACGTTCGCCACCGTCAACCCGGCGACGGGCCAGGCGATCGCGCAGATCGCCGCCTGCGATGCCGAGGACGTCGATGTGGCCGTGGCCAGCGCACGCCGCGCTTTCGAGTCGGGCGCATGGTCGCGCCGCGCCCCCGCCGAACGCAAGCAGGTGCTGCTGAAGCTTGCCGAACTGATGCTGGCGCACCGCGAAGAACTGGCGCTGCTGGAATCGCTGGATGTCGGCAAGCCGATCGCCAATGCCTATAACGGCGACATCGTCAGTTCCGCCACCTGCATCCAGTGGTACGCGGAAGCCATCGACAAGCTGTACGGCGAAATGGCGCCGTCCGCCCCCGACATGACGACCATGATCGTGCGCGAGCCGCTGGGCGTGGTGGCCGCGGTCGTGCCCTGGAACTACCCGCTTTCCATGGCATCGTGGAAGCTCGGGCCGGCGCTGGCGGCGGGCAATTCCGTCATCCTGAAGCCGGCCGAGCAATCGCCCCTGACCGCCATCCGCATCGCGGGCCTGGCCATGGAAGCCGGCCTGCCGCCCGGCGTGCTGAACGTGCTGCCCGGCTACGGCGAAACCGCCGGCCGCGCGCTGGGGCTGCACATGGACGTCGATGCCGTCGGCTTTACCGGCTCTACCGAGGTCGGCAAACTGTTCATGCAGTACGCCGGACAGTCCAACATCAAGCGCGTCGGCCTGGAATGCGGCGGCAAGAGCCCGCACATCGTGCTGGCCGACTGCCCCGACCTGGACGCCGCGGCGCGCGCGGTCGCCCTGGGCATCTTCGGCAACAGCGGGCAGGTCTGCAACGCCGGTTCGCGCCTGATCGTGGAAGCCCCCGTTCGCGACGCCCTGCTCGAGAAAATCGCCGGCGTGGCCCGCGACCTGGCGCCGGGCGATCCGCTGGATCCGGCCACGCGCATGGGCGCCATCGTCAGCCAGGCCCAGCACGAACGCGTGATGTCGTACATCGACGCCGGCCGCGCGGACGGCGCGCGCCTGGTGCTGGGCGGCAAGCCGGCGCGGCCCGACAGCGGCGGCTGGTTCATCGAGCCCACCGTCTTCGGCGACGTGCGCAACGACATGCGCATCGCCCAGGACGAGATCTTCGGCCCGGTCCTGTCGGCCATCACCGTGGACAGCTACGACGACGCCATCCGCGTCGCCAACGACACCATCTACGGCCTGGCCGCCGCGATATGGACGGGCGACGTCGGGCGTGCGCACCGGGCCGCGCGGGACCTGCGCGCCGGCGTGGTGTGGGTCAACTGTTTCGACCGTGGCAATATGTCGTCGCCCTTCGGCGGCTTCAAGCAGTCCGGCTTCGGGCGCGACAAGTCCTTGCATGCCTTCGACAAGTACATGGATTGGAAGGCGGTGTGGATCGCTTCCTGATCCGCGTCGGCCGCCATCCGCAACCGCAGTGAACAGTACAGGGGGATAGACATGAAGAACCATGATTCACGGTGGCACAATGGCGGCGTTTCCCGCCGCTCGATACTGAAGGCCGGCGTGGCCACCGCCGGGCTGGCCGCGCTGGGCGTGGCGCTGCCGCTGCGCGCCCAGGGCCGCGGCATCAGCGTCACCTGCTGGGGCGGCGCGTACGAGTCGGCCATCCGGCAGGCTTTCGCCGAACCCTTCGCCAAGGAAACCGGCGTGCCCGTCACGCTGGTCAACAACGCCGACCTGACCCGCATGAAAGTGCAGGTCGACAGCGGCAACGTGTCCTGGGACGTCTTCGACAGCATCGGGCCGCAGATCATGGCCGGCGCCCGCCAGGGCCTGTGGGCCCCCATCGACACCAGCATCGTCGACACGGGCAAGCTGATGCAGAAGACCGGCAAGGACCACGTCGGCACGTATTCCTATGCCGGCGGCATCGCCTTCGACCCGAAGAAGTTTCCCGACGGCAAGCACCCCACCACCTTCGCCGAACTCTGGGACCTGAAACGCTTTCCCGGGCGCCGCGGGCTGCGCTCGCGCGCCAGCGAGAATCTCGAGATGGCGCTGCTGGCCGATGGCGTGCCTCCCGACCAGCTGTATCCCCTGGATGTCGACCGCGCCTTCAAGGCGATGGACCGCATCAAGCCGGCGGTGCGCAAATGGATCGAGACCACCCCCGAAACGGTCACCTTGCTGACCAGCAATGAAATCGACTTCTCGTACACCTACCTCAGTCGCGTACTGCCGGCGCAGCGCGCCGGCTCGTCGGTGGCCATGTCCATGCGCCAGACCCTGAACAGCCTGGAATACCTGGCGGTTCCCAAGGGCGGCAAGAACATCCAGAACGCGATGCGCTACGTCGCCTTCTGCCTGCGGGCGGACCGGCAGGCGGCATTCTGCGAACTGGTCGAATTCTCGCCCAACGTGACCGGCGCCACCGACCTGATCAGCGCCGAGGCGCGCCAGCGCATGCCCGACATGAACAGCCCGGACGCCATTGTCATCGACGACGCCTGGTGGGGCGACAACTACGACAAGCTGCAGCGCCGCTTCACCGAGTGGCTGTTGATCTAGCCCTGGGCACACCATGGCGCATTCCATGAGCACCCGGACCGTCATGGTCCTGCTGGCCCCCCTTTGCCTGCTGCTGCTGGTGTTCTTCCTGCTGCCGCTGGGGCGGGTCGGCTGGGCCAGCATCTACGATCACGGCTACACGCTGCGCGGCTACGCCGAGGTCGTCTCGGGCACGCTGATCCATCGCGTGCTGGGCAATACGCTGCACATCAGCGTGCTGGCCACCCTGACCAGCCTGGTGCTGGGCTACCTGATCGCGATGCACCTGGCGGGCATGCCGCCGCGGCGGCGCGCGCCCTACCTGGTGATGGTGATGCTGCCCTTCTGGACCAGCATCCTGGTCAAGAGCTATGCCTTCACCATCGTGCTGGGCAATAGCGGCCTGGTGAACCAGTTGCTGGGATGGGTGTCGGGCGGCGCCTGGCACGCCGAGATGCTGTTCAACCGGATGGGGGTCGTGCTGGGCATGACCAATTACCTGCTGCCCTTCATGGTGCTGCCCATCATGGCCAGCCTGGTCAACCAGAACCGCAGCCTGCACCTGGCCGCGGAAATCATGGGCGCCGGCCAATGGCGCATCTTCAGCCGTATTACGTTCCCGCTGAGCCTGCCCGGCGTCTGCGCCGGCGTGCTGATGTGCCTGACGCTGTCCATGGGGATGTACATCACGCCCGCCCTGCTGGGGGGACGCCAGGACATGATGCTGGCCAACCTGATCGACTTCTACACGCGCCAGACGCTGGACTGGACGCTGGCATCGTCGATCGCGTTCGTGCTGCTGGGCGTATCGGCCCTGCTGATCGCGATGCTGATTCGCGTCCAGCGCGACCAGGAGACGACTTTCGCATGACCGCCCCCGACGCGCCCCGTTCCCCGGTTTTCACCATGCGCCATGCCGCCCGGCTGGCCGGCGCGGCCGCCGCCTGGGTCGGCTATCTCTTCCTGCTGCTGCCCAGCCTGGTCGTCATCCCGATTTCCTTCGGCGGCGGGCAGGAACTGAGCTTCCCGCCCAAGGAGTTCTCGCTGGCGCTGTTCCGCCAGTTCCTGGGCGACCCGGCCTGGTGGGGTTCGGCCCTGCAAAGCCTGCTGGTCGCCTGCGGCGTCACCGTCCTGTCGCTGCTGATCGCCCTGCCGGCAGCCTACGCGCTGGCGCGCGGGCGCTTTCGCGGCCGGCGCGTGCTGGAACTGATTTCCCTGGCGCCCATGCTGGTACCGGTAGTGGTGCTGGGCCTGGGCATGTACATGCACTTGTCGGCCCTGCAGATGGTGAACACCACGCTGGGTGTCATCCTGGCGCACACCGTGGCCACCATCCCCTTCATGCTGGTCGCCCTGGGGGCCGGCCTGCGGCACGCCGACCCGGCGCTGGAAACCGCCGCCATGATCATGGGGGCCAGCCGGCTGCGCATCTTCATGGAAGTCGTACTGCCGCAGATCCGCCCGTCCGTGCTGGTCGGCGCGCTCTTCGCGTTCCTGATTTCGTTCGACGAGGTCATCATCGCGTACTTCATCACGGGCCCGGAATCCATGACCCTGCCGGTGAAGATGTACAGCGCGATCCGCTGGGAAGTCTCCCCGGTGCTGGCCGCCGTATCGACACTGCTCACGATCCTGTCGCTGGCGGTCTGCCTGGCCATCATGGCCCTGCAGCCGGCGCAGCGGCACCCCCATTGAAGACAGAGGACAGCCATGTCGGCAAGCTACGACGCGATCATCATCGGAGGCGGGCACAACGGGCTGGTCTGCGGCGCCTACCTGGCCCGCGCCGGACGCAAGGTGTGCCTGCTGGAGCGGCGCGAAGTCATCGGCGGCGCGGCGGTCAGCGAAGCCGTCTGGCCCGGCTACCGGGTATCCGTGGCCTCGTACACCATGGCCCTGCTGCAGCCGCGCATCATCCAGGACCTGCAGCTGGCGCGCCACGGCTACGCCGTGATCCCGCCCACCCCCATGCTGCACCTGTATGGCGAGGGCCGCAGCCTGGTGTTCGGCAACGATGAGCAGGTCCACGCCGGCCTGGCGCGCTTCAGCGCGGCCGACGCGGCCGCCTATCCGCGCTATCGCGCCCACATGGCGCGGCTGGGCGCGATCGTATCGCGCATGCTGTGGGAAATCCCTCCCGATCCGGCGGCGCGCGACTTGCCCGCGCGGCTGCGGTTGCTGAAGTTCGCTTGGCGCTACCGAAATATCGGCGAACAGTTCTACGACCTGTACGACATCCTGACACTGAGCGCGCACGATTTCCTGGCGCGCTGGTTCCAATCCGACGAGGCCATCGCGGCGCTGGGGTTCTATGTCGCCTGCGGCGGCGCCACCACCACGCTGTCCGCGCCCGGGTCCGCCTACGTGCTGCTGCGCGGCTACATTCGCGACCACACCACGCCGGCCGGCCCGGCGGGCTTCATCCGCGGCGGCATGGGATCGATTTCCGAGGCCATCGCCGCCGCCGGCCAGGCGCACGGCATGCAGGTCCGCCTGGCCGCCCCGGTGGCCCGCGTCGAGGTCGAGAACGGCCGCGCGACGGGCGTGACGCTGGAAAGCGGCGAGACGCTGCGCGCCCGCTGCGTGGTATCCAACGCCGCCACCAAGGTGCTGTTCCGCAAACTGGTGGACCCCGCCCACGTGCCGGCGGAATTCCTGGAACGCGTCGACCGCATCCGCGACGCCTCGCATGCCTTCAAGGTCAACCTGGCGATGCACCGGCTGCCGGCATTCAAGGACTTCGACGCCGCCGCGGCCGGCTTCGACTATCCCACGCAGGTGCGCATCGCGCCGTCGGTGCCGTACCTGGAACAAGCCTACGACGCCGCCCGGCAGGGCACACTGGCGCCCCGGCTGCCGCTGGTGATCCTGACGCCCAGCAAGCTGGATCCCACGGTCGCGCCGGCCGGCAAGCACCTGGTCAGCATCTTCGGCCAGCACGCGCCCTACCGCCTGCGCGACCAGGGCTGGGACACGGCGCGCGACCGCCTGCGCGACATCGTGTTCGACACGCTGGAAGCCCACGCGCCCGGCTTTCGCGGCTGCGTCGAGCATGCCCAGGTACTGGCGCCGCCCGACCTGGAAGCCCGCTTCGCCCTGCCCGGCGGCCATGTCCATCACGGCGAGCTCAGCGCCGACCAGGTCTTCTTCCGCCGGCCGGTGCGCGGCGCGGCCGACTATCGCACCCCCATCGCCGGCCTGTACCAGTGCGGCGCCTCGGTCCATCCCGGCGGGGGCGTGACGGGCGTGCCCGGCCACAATGCCGCCCACGTCATCCTGCGCGACCGCCATTGAATTCCAAGGAAACGACCGCCATGAACATGATCGAACTGCGGCAAGTCTCCAAGCGCTACGGCAACGTCCACGCCCTGCATCCGGTGGATCTGGCGGTGCGCAAGGGCGAGTTCGTGACCCTGCTCGGCCCCAGCGGCTCGGGCAAGACCACCCTGCTGAACCTGATCGCCGGCATGGTGCCGCCGTCGACCGGGCGGATATTCATCGACGGCCACGACGTCACCACCAGCCCGCCCAGCCGGCGGCAACTGGGCATGGTGTTCCAGAACTACGCGCTGATGCCGCACATGACGGTGTTCGAGAACATCGCGTTCCCGCTGCGGGTCCGACGCCTGGGCAAGCCGGAGATCGAGCGCAAGGTGCGCCAGGTGCTGGAACTGGTGCGGCTGCCCGACCTGGCCACCAGCAAGCCGCGCGAATTGTCCGGCGGCCAGCAACAGCGCGTGTCCCTGGCCCGCTGCATTGTCTACAACCCCGCGCTCATCCTGCTGGACGAACCGCTGGGCGCCCTGGACAAGAAGCTGCGCGAGCAGATGCAGCTCGAACTGCGGCGCATCCACGCCGAACTGGGCATCACCATGCTGAACGTCACGCACGACCAGGACGAGGCGCTGACCATGTCCGACCGCATCGTCCTGATGAACAGCGGCCGCATCGAGCAGCAGGACGCCCCCGAAGCCCTGTACTTTCGCCCCGCCACCCGCTTTGCCGCCGACTTCATCGGCACGGCCAACCTGCTGGCCTGCGACGTCCGCTCGGTCACCGACGATGGCGTGGCCGTGTCGACGGCGTTCGGCGATACGCGCGCCTCCCGCCCGTCCAGCGCCGCGCCGGCCGCCGGCAGGACGGCCTGCCTGCTGATCCGCCCGGAAAGCATCGCCATGCACCCGGACGGCCAGCCCGCTCCGGCCGGCCAGCAGAGCGTGGACGGCATCCTGGAAGACACCATCATCCTGGCCAGCGTCATCCGCCACCACGTGCGCGTGGCCGGCGCCGTGCGCATGGTGGTGCAGGAACAGAACCGGCGCGACCGGCCCGCGTTGCCGCGCGATGCCCCGGTACGCCTGACCTGGTCGGACCGGGACTGCCTGGTGCTCGACTAGCGTTCACGTTCATGGCGCGGCCGCCCGACGCGACCGCGTAATACCTGAGGAAGCATCAATGCAAACACAGTCTTCGACCGTGCAGGCCGAGCTCGTCCGTCGCCAGCGCGAAGAATCGCTGGCCCTGCCCGAATCGCTGGGCGAATTCGTACGGCAGCGCGCCGCGCTGATGGGCGGCGCCACCGCCGCCGTGTGGTTCGAGCAGCAACGTTCCCTGACCTATGCCGACCTGCACGAGCAGGCCGACCGGCTGGCCTCCAGCCTGCTGGCCCGTGGCGTGCGCAAGGGTTGCCACGTCGCCATCATGCTGGGCAACACCCCGGCGTTTCCCATCACCTGGATCGCGCTGGGGCGCATCGGCGCGGTGATGGTGCCCGTGAACACCTCGTACACCACCGACGAGCTGGACTTCGTGCTGCGCGACTCGGATGCCCAGTACGTCGTCGTGGAAGCCGGCCTGTTGCCCAAGCTGCGGGCGCTACCCGTGCTGCCGCCCTTGCTGGCCGCCGGCCGCATCATCGTCCACGGCCAGGCCGTTGTGTCCGGCACCGACCAGCCACATGCCGACTGGGACGCACTGGTGCGCGACGGCCGGCCCGGATTCGTCCCGCCGGCCCCGGTGGCGCCCACGGACGTGCTCAACCTGCAGTACACGTCCGGCACCACCGGTTTTCCCAAGGGCTGCCTGCTGACGCACGACTACTGGATGATCCACGCCCACAACTCGGCCCGGCACCGGCGCACCGACGAAGGCGGCATCCACAACGTGCTCGTCTGGGCGCCCTTCTTCTACATGGACCCCATGTGGCAGTTCCTGATGACGCTGGCCCTGGGCGGCACCGCCTATATCGCCGACCGCATGAGCCTCAGCCGTTTCATGTCGTGGCTGAAGGACTACCAGATCCACTACTGCATCTTCCCGGAACCGGCGCTGTCGCAGTATCCGGAATCGCCGGTCGATCGCGAACTCAGCCTGAAGTACATCAGCATCTACGGCTGGACCGAATCCGCCCGGCGCGACGTGCAGCGCCGCTTTGCCGTGACGGCGCGCGAAGGCTACGGCATGACCGAGATCGGCACCGGCGCGCTCATGCCCGCCTGGGCCCACGGCATGGCCGACGTGCGCAGCTGCGGGCTGCCGGCGGCCTACCGCCGCTTCGAGATCCGCAACGACGACGGCACGCCCACGCCCGACGGCGAGATCGGCGAACTGTGGGTGCGCGGGCGCGGCATCTTCCTGGGCTACTACAAGCGGCCCCAGGCCAACGCGGAAAGCTTCGACGGCCCCTGGTTCCGCACCGGAGACCTGTTCCGCCGCGACGCCAATGGCTATTACTACCTGGTCGGCCGCATCAAGGAAATGATCAAGCGCGCCGGCGAGAACATCGCCGCCAACGAGGTCGAGGCCGTGCTGCGGAGCATGGACGCCATCGAGGAGGCCGCCGTGGTGCCGGTGCCCGACCCGCTGCGCCGCGAGGAAGTGAAGGCCTACATCAAGCTGCGCGCCGGACTGACACCCGCGGACGCCCCGCCGGACGCCGTCTTCGAGCACTGCGCCCGGCACCTGGCGCCCTTCAAGGTGCCGCGCTACCTGCAGTACATCGAGGACGACTTCCCCCGCACCCCGTCGCGCAAGATTGCCAAGAAGCGGCTCATCGCCGAGACCGCCGATCCCTTCGCGGGCAGTTACGACCGCCAACAATCGAGCTGGCGCTGAACGCGCCTTCAGGAGACCGCCATGTTCATTGATTTCTCCAGCCGCCCACCGGCCCCGGGCTTCGAGGGCCATGCCCCGCACCTGTCGAACTACCGGCGTGTCTACAGCAACAGCGAGGCGCAGGTCGGCCGCGAGACCGGCCCAGATGCGCTGCGCGACTACCTGGACACCTACGAACGCCTGGGCGCCCGGGCGGTCGTCCTGAAAGCGCGCGACCTGAGTTCCACCTTCGGGTTCAAGATCGCCAACGAAACCGTGGCCGCGTTCTGCCAGGCCCATGGCCCGCGCTACGTCGGCTTTGCCGGCGTCGATGCGCACCAGGGCATGGCCGCGGTGCGCGAGCTGAACCATGCCGTCCGGGAACTGGGCCTGCGCGGCCTGAATATCCAGGGCTTCGAACTGGGCATGGATATCGACGATCGCCGGCTTTACCCCTTGTATGCCAAGTGCGTGGAGCTGGACATCCCCGTCAACATCCATTGCGGGGCGAATTTTTCCACCAAGACCCCCATGCACCACGGCCACCCGCAAGCCCTGGACCGCGTGCTGTGCGACTTTCCCGAACTGCGCGTATGCGCGTCGCCGCCGGGCTGGCCCTGGGTCAACGAGCTGATCGCCGTGGCCTGGCGCCACCCCAACCTGTGGATCGGCACCCTGGCGATGCGGCCCCGCCTGATGGCCACGCCGCATTCCGGCTACGAGCCGCTACTGCAGTATGGCCGGACGATCCTGAAGCATCGCATGATCTTCGGCACCGCGTTTCCCATGATGCCGGTACCGCGCACGCTCGACGAATTCACCGCCCTGCCCTTGCCGGACGACATCCGGCGGAAATGGCTGTGCGACAACGCCTCGGAATTCCTGAAACTGGACCAAGCGCCGGCCTGACCCGCCCGGCGCCGGAACGCGCTACGGTTTCGGCACCACCGGCACCGAAGCCTCGCTGGTCAGCATCAGGAAGGTCAGCGTTTCGCGCAGGTACAGGCGCACCGACTTGTCCGTGTGGCTTTGGTAGCCGATGGACAGGTCCTGGCCCAGGTGCAGCTCGAAATCGCCGCCGCGCGTGGACAGCACGCTGCCGCCATTGATCGCCGGCGCCCAGATGATGTCGCCGCTGACGATGCGCTTGATGTGCTCGATGATGGGGTAGCCGTCGTCGCGCCCTTCCGTCAGCGCCGTATAGGCGTCGGCGCCCAGCAGGACCGAATACGGGCCGTCCACCCCGGCCAGGCGCAATGCTTCCAGCGCGCGGCCGATCGCGATGGGATAGTCGCCGGCGTCGTCCGGCAAGGCGATGCCCGCATTGGACGAGCCTTCGCGGATGCCGACGATGCCGGCGGCCTTGTAGCCGTCGAAAATGGCCCGGTCTTCGGCATAGGCCAGCTGCATGGCGGCGTCCTTGGCCGGCTGCCAGTCCGAGTCGTTGGCGCCGCGCTCGACATTGTCGATCTCGTCGCGCTGCAATTCGAACGGCACGGTCAGTTCGACCAGCGCCTTCACTTCCCGGACTTTCGCATCCACCCCTTTCTGGGGCGCCACGATCGTGCGCAGATGGCCGGTGCCCACGCCGGACATCCCGAAGCCGCCCGGGTCCTTGACATCCACGACGCGCCGGCCGGCCACCGAACGCTTGAAGGTGCGCGCGACTTCCTCTTCGATCTGGGCCCAGGCCGCGCTGGAAATAGGCGCAAGTTCGCGATGCAGATTGTTCATGTGGGGGTTCCTTTAAGAGAGCCGATATTCAACGAGCCGTCGTGGTGCAACCCGGCAAGCGCCGGCGCATCCGGCTGGACGATGGCGGCGGCCTGCGGCTCGCGGGTTTCCAGTTCTTCCAGCAGGCCGGCCGAAGGCGCGAAGAACAGGCCGCCCGTGACCGCGCGGCTGAAGTCGAGCAGGCGGTCGTAATTGCCCGGCGGCCGTCCCACCACCATGTTCTCGAGCATCTGCTCGATAGGCGCGGGCGACCGGGCGTAGCCGATGAAGTAGGTGCCGAACTCGCCCGAGCCGGGCCGCCCGAAGGGCATGTTGTCGCGCAGGATCTTCACTTCCTGTCCGTTCTCGACCAGGGTCGTCAGCGAACTGTGCGACGAGGTGGGCTTGACCGCGTCGTCCAGTTCGATGTCGGACAGCTTCGTGCGCCCGATGATGCGTTCCTGGGTTTCCACCGACAGCGCGTTCCAGCCGGCCATATCGTGCAGGTACTTCTGCACCAGCACATAGCTGCCGCCGGCGAAATCCGGGTCTTCGTCGCCGACCAGAGTGTAGTCCAGGGCCTCCTGGCCTTCCGGGTTCTCGGTGCCGTCGACGAAGCCCACCATGCTGCGCATGTCGAAGTAGCGAAACCCGT
>Ga0182741_1000747_pt1 | contig 46199 bp, 39 predicted proteins | sample eDN5th37CBELigOP_FD_128874 | JGI IMG/M metagenome (GOLD analysis project Ga0182741, IMG submission 128874) | Enriched Organic Plus compost microbial communities from Emeryville, California, USA - eDNA 5th pass 37_C BE-Lig OP (version 2) (version 2) ... | reverse complement strand
GCTCGCCGAGGTGCGCAGCGTGCTCGAGAAGGCCCTCGCCGAGGGCGGCACCAGTTTCGACGCGCAGTACGTCAACGTCAACGGTCAGGCCGGGTACTTCGCGCACTCGCTCAACGCCTACGGTCGCACCGGCCAGCCGTGCCTGCGGTGCGGGCGGCCCATCGTCCGGGTCTCGTTCACCAACCGGTCGAGCCACTTCTGCGCGCACTGCCAGCGGATGCCGCGTTGCGCAGTTGCGCCAGCCCGCGGTTAGAGGCATTATAAAGGACACTGTTCTAGATAAGAATGTGACTCGCGGCGATGGTGCCGGGAGGATCCGTCAGCAGTGTGCTCATCCGCGGGTTCGAGGTTCCCCGGGTGCGCCGAACTACCGACCGATTCCGACACCCGGCCCGGCGTCGTACTCACCGAACGAGGGAAGACCGCCCGTGACGTCGAAGGCTAAAGTGGTCGAGATTCGCGAGAAGTATGCGCAGGAACGGGATCGCCGACTGCGTCCTGACGGGATTAATCAGTATGCCTATCTAGATGGTGCCATCGACCCGTACGTCACGGGTCCACGGCGCCGGGCGCCGCTCTTCGACGACGTCGATGTGGTCATCATCGGCGGCGGAATTTCGGGGATCTCCCTCGGAGCAGAGCTCCGCAAGCAGGGAGTCAAACGCATCCGGGTCATTGATCGCGCCGGCGACTTCGGCGGCACTTGGTACTGGAACCGCTATCCCGGCGCGCAGTGCGATGTCGAGTCGTACATCTATCTGCCGCTGCTCGACGACACCGGGTACATCCCGAGCCTGAAGTACGCCTATCAGGAGGAGATCCTCGCCTACCTCCAGTCACTCGCTCGCCACTTCGACCTCTACGACGACGCGTGCTTCCAGACTGACGTCGACCTCCTGGAATGGGACGAGAACGCTGCGTCGTGGATCGTCACCACCTCCCAGGGTGATCGGATGCGGGCCAAGTACGTTGCGCTGTCGGGTGGATTCCTGCAGCTGCCGAAGATCCCGAACGTGTCCGGAGTCGAGGCGTTCCGCGGTCCGGTGTTCCACACGAGTCGTTGGGACTACGGTTTCACCGGGGGCGGCCCGGGCATCGACGGACAAGGGCTGCCGAAGCTTGCGGACAAGAAGGTCGCAGTGATCGGGACCGGCGCGACGGGTCTGCAATGCGTTCCGCCGCTCGGCCGGCACGCGCAGCAGCTCTACGTCTTTCAGCGCACCCCGAGCGTCGTGCTGGAGCGCAACAACCGCGAGACCGATCCGACTTGGGCGGAGAGGCTGGAGCCCGGGTGGCAGAAGCGCCGGATGGACAACTTCACGCAGATTACGAGCGGCATGCCCGTTGACGAAGATCTGGTCGACGATATGTGGACGCACATCTTCGGGCCCATCACGCTGGCGTACGCCAAGTACTGGCGCGGTGGCGCTCAGGAGACTTCGGAGGCTGCGGAACTCTTGGACTTCGAGTACATGGATCGGGCGCGCCGGCGCGTCGAGTCCGCCGTCGAGCGCGCGGAGGTCGCAGAGGCGCTCAAGCCGTACTATCCATTCCTGTGCAAGCGTCCGGGGTTCCATGACGAGTACCTGCCCACCTTCAACCGCTCGAACGTAACCCTGATCGACACCGTTGAATCAGGTGGCATCGAACGGATCACGGAGAACGCTGTGGTCGTGGACGGGATCGCGTACGAGGTTGACTGCGTGATCTTCGCCACGGGATTCGATACGGGCCGCAACTATTTGCATGCGCTTGGGATGGACGTCATCGGGCGCGATGGGGAGAGGCTGTCCGATCGGTTCGAAGACGGAATGCAGACTTACCACGGGTACGCCACAGACGGATATCCGAACCTGTTCTTCCAGGGGCTCACGCAGACCGGCGGCACTCACAACTTCACTCACACCTTGGTCGAACAGGCGAAGCACATCGCGTACGTCATCGGCGCCGCGCAGGCGCGTGGCATCGAAGCGCTCGAGCCGACTGCGGAGGCCGTGCAGGACTGGGTCAACACGATCAACACATCTGCTCTCCAGGGGCGGGTCGAATTCCTCGCTGCCTGCACCCCGGGCTATTACAACGCCGAGGGGGATGCGAAGAACGCCAACCGATTCGCCGCCGGGTCGTACGCGGGCGGCGCAGTGCGGTTTTTCGGCATGCTCGAGGAGTGGCGTCGTGAGGGCGCGCTCGAGGGCTTTCAGGCGCGCTACTCGACAGGCGCAGCCGAGGATGCATCCGCCGACGCCACGAGTGCCTTCCATGCCTGAACCAGATCACGATCACGAAGGATTCCCATGGACATCGCTCTGAGATTCGACATGCGGAACGCGCCCACGTCGGTGCCGCGTGAGCTGAGATATGCCGCGAGCGTCGAGATGGCGGAGTGGGCGGATGCGCGCGGATTCGACCTGATCAAATTCATGGAGCACCACGGGGCGCCAGACGGGTACAACCCCTCGCCCATTGTGCTCGCGAGTGCGGTGGCGGCGCGCACCGCCCGCGTGCGGCTACGCTTCTCCGTGCTACTTCTCTCCATGCACCATCCTCTACGCGTCGCTGAGGATCTGGCGGTCCTCGACTTGATCTCGCAGGGACGGGTGGAAGTGACCGCGGGGGCCGGCTATGTGCCGCACGAGTTCGCCATGTTTGGGCTCGACATCGCCGACCGGGCGAAGCTGCTGGAAGAGAACATTCTCACCCTGCGTCAGGCATGGACGGGGGAGCCTTTCGAGTTCCGCGGGACGGAGGTGAGAGTCACGCCGCGGCCATATCGGGACCGGATGATCCCCATTTACGTCGGAGGAAGCTCTCCGCTGGCGGCGCGGATCGCCGCGCGCATCGGCGACGGCTTCGAGCCTACGGGAACGATGTATATCGAGCGCTACATCGCGGCGTGCGCGGCGATCGGCAAAGAGCCCGGTTGGACCTCGGGCCCGCGGCACGACTTCACACTGCTGCACATCTCAGAGGACCCGGACCGCACATGGGCGCGCATGGCACCGTTCGCGGCGCACGAGAGCAGTGAGTACGCCAAGCTCGGCGCCGAGCCGAGGCTCTTCAGCTCCGCCGAGGACCTCGAGAAGCTGCGGGAGCCTGGCCGATACACCATCGTGACGCCGGATGAGGCCGTCGAGTTGCTGACCCGGCTGGGTCCAGGCTCCGAGATCAATTTCAGTCCGCTCATGGGGGGGATGGATCCCGAGCTCGGCTGGGAGTCGCTCGAGCTGCTCGCGAACGTGGTGCTGCCGCGGCTCGAGGAAGCGGGCGTCCGTCAACCGTATGCCCAGCGAGGGCACTCCGGGCCCGGGAGGTCGAGTGGAGCCGACCAGGTCCTCGCTAGATAGCAGCCAAAGGCGCCGCCCAGCCTTCCTACCTGGGCGGCGCCTTCGATTGCACTGTCTCCCGATCCGCCTGAGGATGCCCGAACGTGGGGGCGGTGGACACCGGCCTGGAACGCCGCTGCTCCTCGAGGAGTAACATCGGCTTCCACCCCCCCCTCACCCCCGGGGCTCGCCCTTACTCCGTCAGAGTTGGTCGACGTACGCGTCGGTCCCCATTCTGCTGGGGATGAATGGCGCCGCAAACGACATCGTTCCGAACCCGGCTAACCCGATACGTTCCACTTCGTCGCCGAAGCAATCGGACCAGATCTCACGAGGGTCGCGATCAAGGAACCAGAGGACGGTGAGCCGGCGGTCGCCGTTGGAGACGTCGCGCATAGCTGCGACGATGCGTGCTGAAGCGCCGCTGGTGACAGAGTTCGTTCGGAAGACCATCGCCGACGTCACCGGGGCTCCCGGTCTTACGCGGGACGGAAGTTCGACGTCGAGCAGCCAGCGCTCGAGCGAGCCACGCTCCTCGGCCGTCGGCGCGTCGATGACCTCCAGCACGAGTCCGCTCGCCGGATCCATGAGAGTGAAGATCTCGTTTGGCACGTCGGCGCCGCGGTAGACCGTGCCGGCTCTGTCCTGGAAAGACGTGAAGACGTGGTCGCTGTGTGTGAACTTCTTGCCTTCGGCGATCTCGCGCTCGTTCACAGCCCTCGTCCACGCCCGATGATCATCGAGCCGACCTGGCGTGATCCAGTATGTGCCGAGGTAGGAGCCGTTGCTCAGCGGCGTGGTGAGCGCCGACCCTGGAGCCGCGATGCGGAGCGCTTTAAGGGCTCGGGGCGCGACCCATCGACGGCCGGCGAACATCCACGGTTCGGCCATTGCGCCTCTGATGAAGTGCTCGTCTTCGTACCACCGGTTGTATGCCCGCTCATATCCTGCATGAGGTTGCACGAGTGTGATCAGCGCGTGGCCGACGGCCACGTCCTGGGGGCCAGTGGCAGGAAGAATGGAGTGGAGATTGGGGGCGGGCTCGTTCACGAGGAAGCCTCTCGAAGGACTCAGACCATTGACACTCCGCCATTGACGCGGAGAGTCTGCCCGGTCACGAATCGTGCGGCGTCACTTGCAAGGAACAGGGCAGCATACGCGATGTCCTCGCCGGTGCCGGTGGTCTTGAGCATTGAGCGATCGGCGCGGTCGGCCAGGATCTGTGCGCGCCGCGCGTCGTCGATGTTGCCTTCAGCGTCCTCGAAGAGGCGCTTGGTCAGGCCAGTCTCCACCCAACCAGGCGCCAGTGCGTTCACGCGGATGCCTTGAGCACCGAGTTCGTATGCGAACGTTCGGGTGACCTGCACTACGCCTCCCTTGGACGCCGCGTACGTGGTCGCCTGGTCGCGAAGGCGATCGATGATGGTCGAGGCCATGTTGACGATGCTTCCCCCGTCGGTCATAAGGCGAGCTGCCGCCTGACAGCCGAAGAACACACCGCGGAGGTTGATGTTCATCACCCGGTCGAAGTCCCTCTCGGTGATCTCCAGCACCGGCTGGTAGTGCATGATGCCGGCGTTGTTCACCGCGACATCCAGGCGACCGAAGTCTTGCGTGGCGCGGCGGAACGCCGCGTCGACCGAGCTCTGACTCACCACGTCCAGCTCGGTCGACACGGCGATTCCGCCGGTGCCGGTGATCAGGGCGACCGTCTCGTCTGCGCCAGTTGTGTCGATGTCTGCGCACACCACCTTGGCGCCCGCGCTGGCGAAGACCTCTGCACACGCACGTCCGATGCCGCTGCCAGCTCCGGTGATCACGGCCACGCGGTCGGTGAGGCGGAATGCGGTCGTAGAGTCCATTGCTGCTCCTGGGAGTTCGGTGGATGTATGCGTGGCTGGTGGCTGAATCGCGGCGAGTTACCGCGATTGGGCTTCTTCGGCGGCTACTCGGGACGACTGCCGCCGAGCGGGCCCGTGAGCTGTTCCTGGATGAAGGCGGTGATGTCCGGGTCGTTCTCGTCCATCCATTCGCCGATCTCGAGGAACCCGACCTCGTCGTCGCCGATCCCGAGGAACCCACGTGTCTCCGTGTTCGTTCGGTCGGCAGCGGCCGTCGCGGTCTTATACAGAGTTTCGCCGTCGAGCAGGGTCGACGAGCGCATCGCAGGGAGGACAGCGTCGTCGACGAGCTCACGGCCGACGTCGACGAGTTCGTCGTCCAGAGCTGAGACCTTTCCGCCCGCAGCGCGGAGGCTGTCTGCGGCGTCCTCCCATGCGCTGATGTTCACGGCTGCGGCCCCGGACAGGTAGGCATCGAGGCGGTCGAAGAGCAGCTGTTGCGCGACGAGGGGAAGGCGGTCCCAGGCCATGGTGCTGATCGCGAAAGGCGACTGAGAGTGGACCATCACACCCGTCGGCCAGGTCGTCAGATACGGGGCGACTTCGATGAGCCCCACCAGTTGCGCCGTCTCGGGGCCGGTGATGACGCAGTTGACGACCCCGCGCTGCAGCCCTTCGTAGTACTCGGAGAACGGCAGTGTCGTCGGGGATGCCCCGATCGCGGTCACGAACTGCGCTGCGACGCTCGTACCGACCGCCACGATCTTGCCTCGGAAATCGTCAGCGGTGGTCAGCGGTTCCGTGCACCAGAACCCTGAGAAGCCGGGGTTGAACGCGAGCGCGCGGAAGCCGTTTTCTGTGAACTCGTCGACAAGCTGTGGCGTGTTGTTGAAAAGCTCCTGCCCCAGAATCGGCGTCTGCAGGTCGGCGACGAGGTATTCGGTCTGAGACAGCACAGTGGAGTTCAGCCACTCGTTGTAAACCGGGAAGTCCTCGGGATAGTACTGCGGGAGCGCGTGGGTCAGGTCGATACGACCGTCCTGCATCGCGGCGATGGTCTCCGCGGGGGGGGCGATCTCGCCAGCGAATGCCAGTCGGATCTTGACCTTGCCTCCAGACCACTCGTCGACGGCGTCGACGTACGCGCGGTCGCGGTCGGCGAGCGCGCTGCCAGCGCCGGCGCCCGTCTGGAATACGAGCTCAATAGGGTCAAGATCCGCGAACGCCTTCTGGTATTCGGCCTTGGTTGCGCCGACGGGGATGCCCGCACTCTGCTCCGAGGGGGTGTCGGGTTCGCTGGTGGCTGCGCACGACGCGACGAGCGCGCCAACGGCGACGAGGCCGCCGAGAGCGATGAGCTTTCGCCGCAGCGAAGGATGTGCCATGTGTGTTGCCTACCGATCGTCGTTGAAAGGTGGTGACTCAGACGCCCGAGTCAGTATGTGTGCATGCCGCATGCGTGGTGTACCTAGGGGCAGAGCGGACGTTGGTCGCCGCCGGCGCCGCCGAGTCCGAACGTAGCTCGGGGTTCGCTGCGCGTCAAGAGATGCGGACACTCTTTTTGTTTCGCAAGCCCAAGGTAACCCGCCTCCAGATGCTATGGGAATCGCCGCCCGACTGCTGTAGATTCTGCGCACTGACACGTGTTCGATGAGGCACGCGAACCGCACTCGACGTTCAGGCGTCCGGGTTGCGGCGCGGGCGCTCACCTAGTGATAAGGATTCTGTATGACTCTGGCTGAGGAGGCGCGGCGGGCGGAGCTCGCTAGCTTTGAGGAGTTTCAGGAGCTTGCTGCGAGAGTGCGCAATTGGGGGCGGTGGGGCGAATCGGACCAGATCGGTGCGCTCAATCTGATCACCCCCGAGAAGGTGAGGGATTCCGCCGAGTTGGTGCGTGCCGGGAAGGTCTTCCCTCTCGGCATCCGATTCCATGCAGATGGCGTGTGGGGTCCGAGTGGCTTGCGCCGCAACCCCATCCACCTCTTCGCCATCGATGGTGGCGATTCATCCGGGCTTGGAGACCATCTCGACGGCTGGCCGGATGTCTCGGTCGCTGATTCGATTTTTCCTCACCTATGGAAGGGGAGGACGCGCTACGCCGACGACGTGGTCATCATGTCGCTGCAGAGTTCGACGCAGTGGGACTCGCTCGGTCACGTCTGGTATGACGACCAGCTGTACAACGGCTACCCCGCGGCGGCGGTCACCTCCCGTGGCGCTACGCGCAACGGGATCGAGCGGACCCTCGCGAAGGGGGTCGTCGGGCGTGCGGTTCTGCTCGACGTCGCACGCCACCGCGGTGTCGACAGCCTTGCGCCTCTGTCGCCCATCCACGCGGACGAGCTCAACGAGGTCTGCGAGGCGCAGGGAGTCGAGGTGCGCAGCGGTGACATCCTGCTCGTGCGCACGGGCTGGTGGTCCATGTTCGGCCGGGGTGTCGACGCGACGACATGGCGCACACAGTGTCCCGGCTTGCACTGGACGACCGCGACGTGGCTCCGCGAGAAGGATGTCGCTGCGGTGGCTTCCGACAACATCGCAGTCGAAGTGTCGGGGGCCACTGTGCAAGAGGCGATGCTTCCGCTGCACATGCTCACGATCCGGGATATGGGAGTGATGCTCGGGGAGTTCTGGGACCTCGATGCGCTCGCTGCAGACTGCGCGGAAGACGGCCGGTATGAGGTCCACCTCGTCGCGGCTCCGCTGAACATCCCCGGCGCGGTCGGCTCGCCGCTGAATCCGATCGCTATGAAGTGAACGCGGCTGCCGGAGCGCTGCGCGTCGTCAGCGCTCCGGCAACTGCGGCATCTAGTCGCGAATGTCGCCGGCCGACCGCGCCACGATCCCCCAGCGCGTTCCACACCACCTCACGCACCTGTTCGATGCTGGGCGTAAGCACTCCGTCGCACAGCCCAGCGTCGAAGAGGTCCTGGGCGCGAATCGCCATGCTGTTGGCGACCTCGGGGGCGCGCGCCGGATCACGGTGCAGAATCGTCGCCCCTGCTTCGGGGCCGATGACTTCGAACACCGCGTCCTCGAGCAAGTAGAACCGGTCCGCGTGAGCGAACGCCATCGCCCCACCGCTTCCGCCCTCGCCCGTGCATAGGGCCACTGTAAGAGATTCTGTCGACGCCATGACGGCGAGCGTACGGGAGATCTCCGATGCGAGCCCACCAGCCTCGGACGCGGGAGATGGATCGGCGCCCGGGGTGTCGATGATCGTGAGAAGCGGTAGCCTCATGTCGCTTGCGAGAGCGATCGCGCGCTGCGCGAGACGGAAGTCGTCGGGGCGGAGGAGTCTCGCCGTGGATCGGTCATATCGATCCAGATCCATGGCGACGACGACGGTGCGGATCCCGCTGATCGACGCGATGCCGGCACGTACTACTCGTCCGGCACCGTGGAGGGGCACCCATCCGTCGGTCAGCCAGCTCGCCCAGTGCATCGGAGTCGGCCGGCTCAGGCGGCGAGCGCCGCGAAGGGCGTCCCATCCGCTTCTGGGCCGATTGCTCGCGCGCCCAGGGACAGGGCGGACCGCCTCGTGCGCGGCGGCGCACGTGGTGGTGGCGGAGACGAGGGCGGTGGCCGGGCGGAGACCGAGAGCCCTCTCCAACCAGGTCAGCTCCTCGCCCGGGTCGACCAGCTCGTCGATGAGGCCGTGAGCGAAGGCGGACTCGGAGGTGTGCGAATCGGCTGTCGGCAATACGCCCGTGACTGTCTCGACGACTCGTGGTCCACCGAATCCGATCACGGCGCCGCGGACCCCTGCACGAATGCTCGCGCCGGAGGCCCAGGACGCGTAGACGCCGCCCGTCGTCGGCGACCGCAGCACAGCGGCGCTCAGCAGGCCTGCGCGGCGGTGCTCCTCCTGTGCGGAGACTGTACGTGCCATTTGCACGAGGGAGAAGGGTCCCTCCTGCAGTCGTGCACCGCCGGAGCTGACCAAAAGTGCGACGGGCAGCCGTCTCCGCGTCGCCTCGCGGAAGGCGCGCGTGATCTTCTCACCGGCGACCACACCCATCGTGCCGCCAGCCTGAGAGAACTCGCAGTCGACAAGCACGTAGCAGCCGGTATCCGTGGTCACGAGTCCGGTTCGGACCGACTCCTGACCGGGTGCAGGAGGTGTGTAGTCGGGAAAGCGCACCGGGTCCGTGCTGCTAAGCCCGGCATCCCACTCGTTCCACTCCACAATGTCAACCATTCGCGAGGAGCACGCGCGCTGTCCCCGGAGCGGTGACGGCGCCGCTCGCGTCGACGACGGAGAGCTCGAGGTCCACGATCGCTCCTTCGGGGGTCTCGGTCACCCCGGTGATCTTCCCCGAGGCGCGCAGCGTTCCCTTGAGATTCGGCCTGCGGAACTGGCAGGAGATCTCGAGAATGCGATCGCGGGGACCGATCCAGGACCGGACCAGGTTGTGCAGGTAGGACCACTGGAGGTTGCCCATCCCGAACGCGCCGTCGTAACCGGCTGCCCGCCCGGCCTCGTCATCCATGTGGATCGGGACGAACTCGTCGTTGACTGCGGCGTATCGATTCCATGTGGCGAACCCCGTCTCGCGGATGAACTCACCGATCGTTTGGCCTGGCGTGAGTGACGTCATCGTTTGTTCCTCTCGTGGCTGGCTAGTAGCGGATGAGCGTGGACTCGACGGTCTTGACGTGCTGCCCGCGCTGATTCGTCCACGTGTCGACCGTGATGCTGATCAACATCGGCCCATGGCGGCCTTCGCGTTCGGTATATGGACCGAGCCGCACGACGCTCGTGATCACATCACCCATGCGCATGCGCTCCCCATAGACCGCCTTCATTCCGCCATTGAGCATGAAGCGGAGTCCGGGCCCGTCGATCCCCAATTGCTTCTCAGTGCGGTCAGGATCGTTCTTCGATACCGCGGAGGCGGCAGGATGCACCTCGTTCTCTGCCATGTGCCACGCGAACGGATTGAACTCCTCGGGAGCGACGAGGGCCTCGTCCTCCGCGACGAACTCCATGGGCGGCTCTTCCGGCCAGTACACGGCGATCGCCCACCGTCGGATGTCGCCGGCGGAGATACGGTGGCTGACGCGACGGGCGATCTGGGAGCCGACTCCGGCGCGCATAGTTGGTGAGACAAGTGACATGGGAAGGCCCTTCCGTTCTAGAGGAGGTCGTGGATCACGTGGGTGAGCTGTCGCAGCGACCGGCACTCCGTCGTCGAGTCGCAGAGGAGTTCATACTCGCGGACGAGGGAATCGCCGACGCCCCACAGTGAGCGCGGCTCAGGGACGAGAAGATGAACGGCGTGCGCTCGCCGTGCAATCCGGGCAAGTGTGTCCCGGCCCGATTCGCGGTTGTTCCCTCGCGCGTCGCCGACGATGACGACTGTTGTCCGGGCGTCGATCTCAGTTGACATCTGCGTCTCGAAGCTTCGCAGTGCGGTGCCGTAGTCGGAGCTGTCCCCAACGCGGGTGCCGAGTCCGGCGCGGTTGATCTGGGAGAACACCCCGGCGAACGTGTGCTCTCGGGAAAGAATGTCCGTGATCTCGTCGGCAGTGTCGACGAAGACGAACGCGCGGACCGAGTTGAATGCGCTGCGCATGGCGATCATGAGCTGAAGTGCGAAGAGAGCGAATCGCGCTACGGACCCGGAGATGTCGGCCAGCACCACAAGCCGGGCCTTTCCGGGGCGCGGGGGCTGTACCGCGATGCGCAGCGGGACGCCGCCTGTGGACAGCGACGTGCGGATCGTTCGGCGGAGGTCGACGGCCCCCCGTGACCTCGGTCTCGTGCGGCGGGCTGCATTGGCGGCGAGACGGCGGGCAACGGGGGCGATCAGCCGTGCAATCTCGGCGATGGTCTCCTCGGCGGCAGTTGTGAAATCGGCCTCTTCTGGGAGTTCGAGCGGCACCCGTGCGACCGCCGGGCTCACCCCACGCTCTGCGAGCAGAGCGCGGACTTCGCTCTGGATCATCTGCTCGAACTCCTTGACCGCATGCTCAGCGCTCGTGCGGCGCAGGAACTCGACTCGGAACGGGTCGCGCCCGTGCCTAGTGTCGGAGGCGAGGATGTCGGCCACCAGATGCTCGGTTCGGAGGCGCGTTCGCACTTGATAGGCGTAGTAGGCGGCGCCAGAGGGCCGTTCGGGGCGAATCCTCGAGTAACGGCGCACAAGTTCGCGGCACAGAACTCGCTGCATCCACGAGTTCGCACCACCTAACGCATTGACGAGCAGCCGCCGAAGATCCTCGTCGTCCAGGTGAGCGAATCCCCTCGGGGAGGCGACGTCATCTGGGAGCCGGCCGTCGAGCGTGCGATCCGCATCGCTCGCCGCTGCGTCGGCGAGCGAAGAGGAGTCCGGGTGCGTGAACACCTGCCCGAACAGGGCGTCGAACGCGGGGCGGTGCGAGATTGTCCGCACAAGATTGGACGCGAGGGCAGTGCGCACGCTGTCACGCCGGCCGAGGTCAATCACGCGAAGAGCGGCGATCGCGGCGATGATGTCGCTTTGCGAGACGGGAATGCCGACGCCGCGGAGTTCGTGACTGAGTCGCTGAACCGTCTCGATCATCGAGACTCCTCAGCGGCTGCTGCACTCAGATGCGCGGATAGCCGGTCAATATCCGACTGGTGTTTGATGAGGACGTTGGCGTGGGAGAGGAGGAGTTCGTCATTCACCTCGACAGCGCCCAGAAGCATGAGCGTTCGCGCCCAGTCGAGGGCCTCGCTGACGGATGGAGCCTTCTTCAGGTCGAACGACCTCAGCGCGGCGGTCGTTTGGGCGACGCGATGAGCGAGTTCAGCGTCGACGCCGGGGAGCCTGGCGCGGATGATCTGCGCTTCGCGATCAATAGGCGGGTAGCCGATATGGAGGTAAAGGCACCGTCGGCGCAGGGCATCGCTGAGATCGCGGTTGCCGTTCGACGTGAGCACAATGCTCGGCGAGTGCACCGAACGGAGTGTCCCGATCTCTGGGATGGTCACTTGGAAGGCTGAAAGCAGCTCCAGGAGAAGCGCCTCCGATTCCGGATCGAGCTGGTCGACCTCATCGATGAGCAAAACGACGGGTTCTGGGGAGCGTACGGCTTGAAGAAGCGGTCGCGCGATGAGGAACTGCTCGGAGAAGACATCGGCGACATCCTGGGAGGCGCCGGACTGTATGCTCAGCAGCTGCTTGCGGTAGTCCCATTCGTATAGGGCGCGCGCCTCGTCGATGCCCTCGTGGCATTGGAGTCTGATGAGGGGACGCGACGTGGCGCCCGCGATCGCAATGGCCAACTCGGTCTTGCCGGTACCCGCGGGGCCCTCGACGAGGACTGGCTTGGCGAGCGCGTCCGCGAGGAACACGGTATCGGCGACCTCGCGTGTGGCGACGTAGCCGAGTTTCTGAAGTCGGTGTTCCACGTCGTCGGACGATCCGAAGTGGCTGAAGTCCTGTGTAGTCATCATCGGGCACTCCTGTCGGGGTCCGTCGGGGGCGGGCTTGGCATTGTGATTGCCGATACAGTACCCTAAATACTCGTTGGCTGGGGTATCAGAGACGCGGTCTCAGCCGGCAAGAGGGGTGACGGTGCCCGGAAGCAAAGGAGCGCAAGCATGGATCCGAACGAGCTGAGGCGCACGGACTTCAACCTCACGGATGACCAGTTCGAGGTTCAGCGGCTCGTCGCCGACTTCCTCGAGAAGCACGCGCCCCTCTCCCGCGCGCGGGCCGCCGAGCCCACGGGGTTCGATCGCGAGCTGTGGGAGTCGATCGTCGAGCTCGGCGTCTCGGACCTCGCGCTCGAAGCCGTGCAGGGGGGTGAAGGCTCTGACGCCTCTGGCATCGTCGAGATGAGCCTGGTTGCGGAAGAGCTCGGCAAGGTGTTGGCGCCGGTGCCTCTCGTCGAACATCTCGTAGCGCTGCGGGCTATCGCGCGGTCCGGCGATCCTGCGCAGGCGCAACTGCTCGAAGAGGCCGCTACCGGGGCGCGTATCCTCGGGGTGAGTCACCAGGTGCTGGATCGGAGGCGTCTCGTCAGTACGGCCTCGGTCGCGTCGGACATCGTCGGTTTCGATGGCCACGGCCTTATCATCGTTTCGTCGGGCGCGCCGCGCGCCCATGTTCCCAACCAGGCTTCCCTGCCGGCCGCGTGGGTCGATCCGTCGGCCGAGGTGGTCACTCGGCTTCAGGCCTCCGACGCACGCGGGATCTTCGCCCAGGCGTGCGCCGAACTGAAGGTCCTCGCCGCAGCTCGCCTGGTGGGGCTCACTGAGGCCGCACTCTCGCTTGCCGTCGAGTTTGTCAAGACTCGATCGACTATGGGTATCCTGATTGGTGTCCTGCAGGGTATCGCATTCCCGCTCGCCGACGTCCATATCGGGATCGTCGGCGTGCGCAACCTCACACGACGAGCCGCCTGGTTCCTTGACCACGAGCCCGGGGCGGAGCCGTGGTTGCCGGAATCCGCGCTCGTCATCGCCGGTGAAGTCGCGGTGAAGGGCACGACGATCAGTCAACACGCCCAGGGCGGACTCGGGTTCACCGTCGAGGCTGACGCCAGCCTGTATTTCCTTCGCGCGAAGGGGTGGTCGCTCGCGGCGGGCAACGTCGGCGAAGATCTCCGAGCAATCGCCGAGAAGCGAATCGCTGCCGCCCAGCACCAGCTCATCGCCGCCCACTAGCAGGCGATACACCACGAGAGGATCCAGCGACATGGACTTCAGCGAGATCGAGCTCGATGACGAGCACCGTCGGCTCCAGGACGACGTCCGCGCGTTCGTCGCGGAGTACTTCACCCCCGACGTGTACGAACAGGAGCATCGAACCGGAGACGGCTTCAACGAGACCATCCACCGAGCGCTGGGCGAACGCGGCTGGATCTTTCCGACCTGGCCGAGGGAGAAGGGCGGTGCTGGATTGGGCCGCCTGGGTGCCCGCATCATCGAACTCGAACTCCACAAGGCGCAGTTCATCATGGTGGTCCTCGGGACTACGCGGCTGGTCGCCGGCGCGGTAGAGATGTTCGGCAACCCCGACGTCCGCGACGATCTCCTCCTCGCCGCCGCGCGAGGAGAGGTCCGATTCTGTCTGGGGTACACCGAGCCCGACGGCGGGTCCGATATCGCCGGCGCGAAGACCAAGGCGATCCGCGACGGAGACCGCTGGGTGATCAACGGCTCAAAGATGTTCACTACTGGGGCTCACCTGAGCCAGTACACCTTCCTAATCGCGCGCACCGACCCGACCCTGCCCAAGCACAAGGGCCTCACGATGTTCCTCGTGCCGCTCGACGCGCCGGGAATCGAGATCCAGGAGCTCAAGGGGTTCAGCGGAGAGCGGACCAACATCGTGTACTACGACGACGTCGTCGTCGACGATGTGTACCGACTAGGCGAGGTCAACGGCGGCTGGGCGGTCTTGCACGGCCCGCTCGATAAGGAGCACAGTATCGGGCGCTCGCAGGGCGACGGCCTTGACGATCTGACGATGGGAGTCAACTTCCTGCGTCATCTCGTCGCCTCGTTCGGCGACGTTTTGGCATGGGCAGACGGTGGAGACAGGAGCGGCGCCGAACGTCGTGGAGGGGATTCTGCGGTGCTCGAACGGATCGGCCGAATCATCGCTCGCACGGAAGCGGCACTTGTGACGCCTGGCCCGGCGGGACGAGTCGCTGGATCGGAGGTGCTGGTCGACAGCGCCGCGGAGCTGCTGGATCTCGTAGGCCTTGAGTCTCTCGTGCAGCGGGGGGGCGAGGATGCCATCGGGGACGGGCACCTCGAGTGGTTGCATCGCTATGCGCAGGGCACTGCGACGTACGCCGGGACCGTCGAGGTCTTCCGGACCATCATCGCGCAGCACGCACTCGGCCTGCCCCGCCCCCAGTATCCCGGCAGCCGGGTATTCGGGGTCGCGCCGACGTCGGCGATTGCCTGAGTACACCGCCCGCTCACGACACTGTACTACAGCGCGGCAGGCATTGACCAAGAGGAGAACCCATGACTATCGGGAAGCTGTTCCACATCATCCACATGACCGGCGACCTGCCGGCGTTGGAGAAGTGGTATGACGACGTCTTCAGTGTGCGCCGCGGATTCCTCGACCATCACTACATGCCGGGAGAGAAGCGGGATGCTTCCCTGGTGGTCCTGGGGGACTCGGTCATCGAGCCGCTGGCTCCCGCCTTTCGGGTGGAGGGCTGGGACGCGATGCCTCTCGGCAAGTTCTACAGCCGGTTCGGGAACCACTGGCATTCGATCGCGTGGTACACAGATGACGCGGGAGAGATCTGGCAGCGCTGCACGGACAGCGGGGTGCGAGTGTACGTCGAGGGGGGCCGGCTCACTCAGGAGCGTCCGGCCCCGGAAGCTGCGATCATGACGCACCCGAAGGACACGTTCACGCAGCTCGAGTTCATGTCTCCCCCCGAGAAGATCACCAGCGCCGACCCGCGGTTGCAGGCCGACTGGGACCCGAACTGGTGGATCGAGAATCACCCCATTCAGACGCCGGGGCTGGCGTACACGACTGTGCTCACGCCCGACCTCGAGCGTGCGGCCGCCGTCTACCGCGACGTCATCGGCGGCACCGAGATCTACCGGTCATCGTCTGCGCTGACCGGCACGGATGACGTGTACGTCCAGGTTGGCGACACCGTCGTACAGCTGTCCACGCCGACCGTCGACGGCACGCTGGCCGCTCAAGATCTCGAGGCGAACGGATCGATCCATCACGCGGCCGCGTACCGGGTGCTCGATCTGGACAGGACTGCTGACTACCTCGCGTCGCACGGCATCACGGTCGCCTCGCGTGATGACCAGACGCTCCTGACCGATCCGGCCACGACGCACGGAGTGCCCTTCCGGTGGACCACATGGGACGTTCCCGGGGGTCCTCGCGAGAACGCCGGGCTCGGGTGAGGATGAGCGGGACGCGGATCCTGGTTCTGCATGGGCTGGCATCGACGCATCAGTCGAACTGGACAGCTCACGGGTGGGATGCGGCGCTGACGGATGCCGGATTCGAAGTGCTTCCGTTTCCCCTTCCTGGTCACTCTGAGCAGGCAATGGAGCCGTCGGCCGCGCCGTCGGACGTACAGTTGGCGGTCCGCGATGTGGCCGTGCGGTCGGGGGCCTGTGTGGCGATGGGCTTCTCCGCCGGCGCGACCCTGCTCCTCAACGTCGCGGTTCGCTGGCCCGATCTCTTCGACACGCGTGTGTGCCTCGGCATCGGCGACCGCGCGTTCGCGACGGATCCAGCGATCCTGCGCACCCGCGCATCCATGCTTCTCGCATCCGACGTCGAACCGGATGGATGGATGCGGGCCATCACTAGGAGTGCTGCGCGCAATGGCCTGGCGCTCCCGCGCGTCGCGGCCTTCCTGGCATCTGCGCTGACCGCGCCGCCTCTCGAATCGCTGACCGGTGTGCCCGGCAGATCTCTCTTCGTTGTCGGCGCGGATGATCTGTCCGGCCCGCTGGATGGGCTGGCGCGTTCCATTCCGTCCGCCCGGGTTCGCGTGATCCCGAGGTGCGACCACTTCCGTCTTCCCGCCGAACCCGCCGCGATGAGCGAGGTCTTGGCGTTCCTCCGAGAAACCCCCGGCGAGCCCGGACGCGCTGGCGCGTCCTCGTCCGCCAACGACTGAAAGGATTCTCATGTCCGAATCACCCGATGTTCCCGTCGACGTGGCCGATCGCGTCCCTGAGCATGTGCAGGTGCAGATGTGGCTCTCCGACCTGGAGGAGGCCCTGAGTTCTGGAGCGGTCCACTCCATCGCGGACTGCTTCGTCGAGGACGCCCACTGGCGTGATCTCGTGGCGTTCACATGGGATTTCTCGGTGCACAGCGGTCGCGACACCGTCTCGTCGGCGCTGGCCGACCGCGCGCGCTCTGTGCGCCCTGGTGCTTTCGTCGTCGACCCGCGGCGCACACCCCCGCGCGTGGTGACTCGCGGAGGTCGCGAGGTGATCGAGGCGTTCTTCACCTTCGAGACGGCTGTGGGCTGGGGCCAAGGGGTGCTGCGGCTGGAGTCCGGGCAGCTGACCCGCTCGGGGTTGCGCGCGTGGGTGTTCTTCACTCGCCTCGACGGCCTTCACGGAATCGAGCCGCGTTTCACAGGGCCGCGCCCTGAAGGTCTCGGATTCGACCGGTCCGACACCCGGCTCGGCTGGCAGGATCTGCGGGACCGGGAATCCTCGTTCGCCGACCGCGATCCCGACGCTCTGATAGTGGGTGGCGGGCAGTCCGGCGTGATGGCGGCCGCGCATCTGAAGAACTTGGGCCTGGATGCGCTGATCGTGGATAGGTTCCCCCGGATCGGGGACAACTGGCGCACACGCTACAAGTCCCTCGCGCTGCACAACGGCACGGACATGAACCACTTCTCATTCTTGCCGTTCCCCTCCTGGTACCCGGAGTACCTTCCGAAGGACAAGCTGGCTAATTGGTTCGAAATCTACGTCGAGGCGCTCGAACTCAACTATTGGACCTCCACCGAACTGGTGTCCGCAGTTTTCGAGGAGGCCACCGGGCGATGGGCGATCGTGTTGCGGCGCGCCGATGGCAGCGAGCGGGCCATGCATCCGAAGCATCTCATCATGGCTACTGGCAATACCGGTGGAACTCCCCGCATCCCGAACCTGCCGGGGATCGACGAGTTCGCGGGCTCGGTTGTCCACACGAAGCACTTCACTGAAGGCAAGGACTACGCCGGGCAGCGGGTTCTTGTGGTCGGCGTGGGGACGAGCGCCCACGATGTGGCGTACGACATGCACATCAACGGCGCGACGGTGACCATGATGCAGCGGGGCACGATCTCAGTCGTAGACCTCGAGAGCGCCAACATGTCCTACCCGATGTACTTCGATGGGACACCCCTGGAAGAGGCTGACCTCCTGGGCGGGGCCGGATTCGTGCTGCCGCTCCTCATGGACTCGCTACGCGGTCTCACCCGGATGACCACTCGACGCGACCAGGATCTGCTGGCGCAACTCGAAGCTCGCGGCATGCGTCTGGACGACGGCGATCACGGAACCGGCTGGCTCATGAAGTTCTACACAAAGGGGGGCGGATACTACATCAATGTGGGGGCTTCGGAGCTCATTGCGTCGGGCAAGATTTCGCTGATTCAGGCGACCGACACTGACCGGTTCGAAAAGGACGGACTGCAGATGCGTGACGGTCGCCACCTCCCGTTCGACGCAGTGGTGCTCGCGACGGGGTACGAGAGCCAGGCTGAGGAAGTGCGCAGGATCTTCGGCGACGACGTCGCGGACCGCCTGGGCGGCATGTGGGGCTTCGACGAGCGCGGTGTCCTGCGGAACGCGTGGCGCCGTACCGCGCAGCCGAATCTGTGGTTCATGATGAGCGGGATCCAGAGCGCGCGCTTCCACGCTCCGCTCGTCGCGCTTCAGATCGCCGCCGATCTGATGGGGCTCGTCGATGTTCCCAATCCGTACCTGCCTTCCAGCGCCGCCACCCTGCAGGTGTCATCGGATGGCTGAGCGGCAATTCGCGCCAGGTCCAGAAACGTGTCAATGAGAGGCATTCCAGAAATGATCAACCACACCGAGACGATCCTCATTGGGGGGAATTGGCGCGCCGCCGATGGGGGTGAGTCGTTCGAGGTCATGGATCCGAGCACTGGGCGAAGCATCGGGCGTGCCTCGGACGGCACCCGCAGGGACATCGGCGACGCCATCGACGCCGCGTCCGCAGCTTTCGACGCGTGGGCCGGAACCACCGCCTACGAACGAGCCGCGGTACTCCAGCGCGCGCACGACCTCATGCGTGAACGGACGGAGGAACTGGCGGATCTGATGACGAGGGAACAGGGTAAGCCGCTGCGCGCCGCCCGGAACGAGGTTGGCTACGCAGCCGACTTCCTGGCTTGGTTCGCTGGTGAAGCGGTGCGAGCGGGAGGGGAGACCATCCCCTCTTCGCGTGCCGACCAGCGCTTCATCACCCTTCGGCAGCCGGTCGGTGTCGTTGCTGCGATCACCCCGTGGAACTATCCGATCTCCATGATCACCCGCAAGCTGGGGCCGGCGATCGCCGCCGGATGCACGAGTGTGTTGAAACCCGCGTCGCAAACGCCGCTGTGCGCGGTGGCAACGGTCAAGCTGCTGGAGGACGCCGGGGTTCCCGCCGGCGTCGTCAACCTCGTCACGACGAGGCGATCCCGCGAGTTCGCCGACCTGGTCATCGAGTCCGATGCGGTGCGCAAGCTGACGTTCACAGGATCGACGGAGATCGGTCGCGACCTCGCGGGGCGCGCCGGTGCCAACATGAAGCGCGTGTCCGTCGAACTCGGGGGGCACGCACCCTTCATCGTGTTCGAGGACGCGGACCCGGTCCATGCCGCAAAGGGGGCGGCGCTGGTGAAGTTCCTCAACACCGGTCAGGCATGCATCAGCCCCAACCGGATCTACGTCCATCGCTCGCTCTACGAGGCTTTCCTCGACACCCTGCAGACGCGGGTCGCAGCGCTCAAGGTCGGGCAGGGCACCGAACCCGGTGTCGCGATCGGGCCGCTCATCGATGAGCGCGCTGTGGCGAAAATGGAACAGCAGGTGAGGGATGCGCGCGAGAAGGGAGCGCGGGTTGTGCTGGGCGGTGAACGTGCGACGGTCGATGGTCTCGCCGGCGAGACCTTCTTCGCCCCCACCGTGCTGGCCGATGTCGCGCCGGAAATGATCATCTCTCGCGAGGAGACTTTCGGACCGATCGCGGCAGTGACGCCGTTCGATTCGGAGGAGGAAGTTCTCGCGCTGGCCAACGACACCGAGTATGGACTGGCTGCGTACGTCTACACGAACGACCTCGCTCGCGCGATTCGCGTCAGTGAGCGCTTGCGGTTCGGCATGGTGGGCGTGAACGACATCAACCCGACCTCTGCCGCAGCGCCGTTCGGCGGCGTGAAGTACAGCGGACTGGGGCGCGAGGGCGGAAGCCAGGGAATCGATGAGTACCTGGATGTGAAACTCATCGGCATCTCCGTGTAAAGCCGACAAAGGATACTGAAAATAGGATCAAATAGCTTCACTCCTAGCGATCTTGGGTCAGATGGCTTGTGATTCGACCGAAGTTGCGCAGGATCTTGGATTGAGAACTTTCTGGCGTCGACCCGAGTAGAGGATGCTAAAATGCGAGTGGCTGGCGAGGAGGCGAGCCGATTTCCACCCCATGGCCCGAAGGAGAGTCATACGATGAAGAGTTTTCGAAAGTCTGCAGCAGCGGTAGGTCTCGCGACCGTGCTCATGCTCGCAGCGGGGTGCGCGGGTGCAGCCGATGGCGGGGGCTCCGGAGCGGACGAGGATGCAACCGCTGGGGCCGACGGTCTGCCCCCTGGGGCGACGAAGGAGGAGTACATCGCCGCGTTCGAAGACATCGAGCCGATTCACCTGGTCGCCCAGACGACGGGCCCGAAGGGGCTTGAGGTGTTCTCCGGGTCGAAGGACGAGCTGTGGATCGCGATGATCGAGGAGTGGTCGGGCGGCAAGATCACTTTCGATGTCTCCTACTCGTACGCGATCGCGCCAGTGACTGAGGTCGATGATGCTTTGATCGATGGGCGTCTCGATGTCGCCGGATTCGTGCCCTCGGTGAAGCCCTCGGAGTATCCGGTCTACAGTGAGTTCCTCAAGGCTGCCGTCCTGAACCACGATTCCGAGCCGATCATCGGTCCCCTCCACGGCAACGCCTTCATGATGGACCTCGGTTACCAGATCCCCGAGGTTCGAGAGGAGATCGAGGATCACGGCATCCAGGTGATCTTCCCGGCGAACGTGACTATCCCCACTGGCCTGTTCTGCACGACGCCGAAGGTTGATCTCGACTCTATGCAGGGAGCGGTCGTCGCCACCACAAACGGCACTATCGCCAGCTACATGACCGCCCTTGGTGGGAGCCCCACCTCGATGCCCTACACCGAGGCATTCGAGGGGCTTCAGCGCGGCGCCATCGACTGCTCGGCGACTGCGATCTCGATCGCGGGCGCCGTCGGCACAGCCGAGGCCGCTCCGAATGCCAGTGTCGCCGGCGCCGGTTCCAGCCTCGGTGCGTCACCGGGGGCGTATGGTATGAACAAGAAGAAGTGGGACAGCCTTCCCCTCGTTGCGCAGCAGCTCTTTTTCGATGCGGGCATCGCGTTCTTCACCAACTGGGTCGGCGGACAGGTTGATGAGATGGCACGCGCGGTCGTCGCGAACCAGGAGGCCGGCGGTGGTGTGCGGGCATTCGATGACGCCGTGAACAAGATCCTCAAGGAGGAGAACGGCAAGACCCTTGCCAGCGTCCGAGAGTCGACGGTGTTCGCGGACGGCGACGCGGTCGTCGATCTGATGGAGGAAGTCTCCGACAAGTGGTATCGCATCGTCGCCGATGAACTGGACTATCCGGCGGATGTCACATTCGACGAACTGCCTTCGTGGCTCGAGGAGAACGGGCCCACGCTCGATGTGACGCGGTACATGGACAAGTTCTATGACGAGGTGATCGCGAAGTACCGTCCGTGACGTAATGTGACGTGACCGAACAGGCGGCGCGCGGTGCATACCGGGCGCCGTCGTCGTTCGGCTGGGTCATCAGTTGGGATTAGCAGTACATCGCCGCAATTAGATATCAAGCCGATTCGTCTGGTCGCATAGACGACAGGGCCCGATTGCGCTGGCTCGCCATGATCGAAGAAGTGAACGGGCGGAGAGATCACCTTCGACATCTCGTATGCGTACGCGATTGCGCCGGAAACCGAAGTAAATGGATGCGCTGATCGACGGGCGTCTCGACGCGGGCGTCGCGTTCTTCAATAACTGGGCGGGTGGTCAGGTCGACGAGGCGGCACGCGCCATAGTTGCGAACCAGGATGCTGGCGGCGGAGTCCGGGCGTTCGACGCCGACGTGAACAAATCTTTCCCCGATGTGGTGCGGTACATCGACAAGTTCTACGCGAGATCATCGCCAAGTATCGTCCGGCGGCGCAGAGGTCAGGTCTCGCGGGCTGGCGGGCGTCCCCCCAGCTGTCTGGTGAGCTGCCGCGTGGAACTGAGGAGCTCGTCGACGACGCCTTGAAGTCGATGTCCCGTGATCCGCCCGATGTCGAGAACGGTCAGCGCGTAGACGACGTTACCGTCGAGATCGAACACGGGGGCGGCGATGTTCGCGATGTTGTACTCGGCATGCGGCTCGACATGGAGCAACCAGTACTCGGTCTCCATTTCGATGGTGTCGAGCAGCTCCGCACGCAAGACATCGTCACCTGGCTTCAGGACGAGAGCTCGGATGAGTTCGGCACGCCTCGCGCGAACGTCCGCGATGTCCAAGCCGATCGAATAGCCGCGTTCCCGGATCACACGGAGAACTTCATCAAGATCGATGGAGGATTCCGGGAGCTTCGAAGCGCTCCGCCAGTTCGCGATCTCGCCGGGACCCATCCACGCCAGGAATATGGTGCCGAACGGAGGCACGAGCGGGAGGCGCTGGCCCTGCCAGAGATTGGGCGAACTGCCACGCGGCCGACCCTCGATCGCGGCCACGAGGATGTCTTCACCGACTGGCACGCTGCCGGTGACCTCATAGCCAAGATCGGCCAGCCGCCGCATCTCGGGCTGTGCGAGATCGACAATGGGGTGACGCTCAGAGGCAGCGCGACCGATAGTAACGAGCGCCGGCCCGAGCTCATAGGTCTTACGGTTCGGATTCCTGACGAGGAACCCCATGGAGACCATTGAGGAGAGGATTGCGGTCATCGATGCGAGGCTCACATCGATCGCTCGCGCGAGCTCCGAAAGTGTATAGGCGCGCGGATTCGCCGCGAGGAAGTTGATCGTCTCCATCGCGCGCCGCGCCGACAACGCCGCACGTACCACTGTTGAGGGCCTCTCGCTCGGGAACCGGATGACGGACTCCGATCCTACTGGTCCGTCCATGGCCGGGCTGCGTGCTATTCGACGTGTGGAAAGACCTCCGAGCCTTCCCATCGCAGCCGGTCGAGATAGTGCTCGAGGTCCCGCAGGGGTGGCGTGGACATCGTGACCTGGGTGACGCCCAGCGCGCTGAGCCGGCTGAGCAGATCGATGAGTTCCTGGGCATTCCAGGTCTCGTATTGGCCACCGGCACCGCTGGCCCGGTGTGATTCGGACGCAAGTTTCAGGCTGCCGAGTCCGAGGTGAAGCTCGATCGTCCGGCCGTCGTATTCCGGTCGCGAGCGGATCCTGTCCATTCGTGCCGGAAACTCCTCGGGGGCGACGAGGAACGGTGTCCACCCGGCTCCCCACTTCGCGACTCGTCGCATCATTGCATCGGAACTGCCGCCGAACCAGAGAGGGATATGGGGCTTCTGAACGGGCTTGGGTTCGGCTGCGAGAGGGGGGAATGACACGAATCGTCCGCTGAATGAGGGAGTTTCCTCGGTCCACAGGGTGATGATGGCCTCGATGTACTCGTCGGCGATCCTGCCGCGCTGGGTGAAGTCCACTCCGAGCACGTCGAACTCATCCTTGAGCCAGCCGACGCCGATGTGAAGGTCGGCGCGTCCGCCGGATAGCCAGTCGAGAGTCGCCCATCGCTTGGCCTGAACAATCGGATGCTGGAGGGGGAGGACCGACACCCCCGACCCCACGCGGAGGCTGGGCGCCTGCGCCGCGACGAACGCCAGCGTGGTCGTCACGTCCGGCCACTGCGGCCCGGATGCATCGAGGTGCGCCTCTGGCATGAGGACGTGCTCGCCCAGCGTCGCCTTGTGGTAGCCGACTTCCTCGGCCAGGGCGACAACCCGCGCGATCTCGACTGGCCCGAGCTTGGCCTGCCACGGCTGAGTCACAGCCCTCACGCGCAGGGAGTTCGGGACGAGGATGGTGAACTTCATGCTGGCTCCATGATTTCCGCACCGACATCGGCGCTCGTGACGGATAGAGTATTCGGAAATGTGCATAGGAAGGGATGCGATCATGAGACCTCGTGGGAAGCCGGCGAGTGCTGAACTCGCGGAATGGCGGCGGGTTGCCGATGAGCGGGCCGAGCCCCCGCATTCGGATGATGCTGCCGCCACAGAGCTCGACGCCGGATCGGTGCGAGTTCTTCGGCTCGTCCCCCCGCATGTGAACAGTGAGTACCGCGTGCTGTACCTGCACGGCGGTGGGTTTCGTCGCGGATCGGTCACCACGTATGCGGCACCGCTCTCCCGGATCGCGCGTCACTGTGGAGTGCCGTTTTATGCGGTGGAGTATCGTCTGGCCCCCGAAAACCCGTTCCCGGCAGCCCTCGAAGATGCCTTCGCGGCGTACCGCTGGCTCGCTTCGCACGCGGGGTCCGCCGAAAGCGTGATCATTGCGGGTGACTCCGCGGGCGGAGGCCTGGCTGCCGCGCTGCTTCTGAAGATCGCCGAAGAGGGCCTCCCGCGGCCTGGCGGTGCGGCGCTCTTCTCGCCGTGGGTGGATCTGCGACTGGGATCAGCCAGCTACAACGAATGCGCGACGACCGACCGGCTCTTCTCCCTCAGCGCGGCGAGGGAGGCGGCTGAAGGGTATCTGGCAGGAGCGCCCGCGGACGACCGGTTCGCCTCTCCCGTGCTCGGCGACTGGAGCGCTCAGGCGCCTATGCTCATTCAGGCCAGCGAACTAGAGGTCCTGAGGGACGATGCGATCGAGCTCGCGCGCGTCGCGGGCGAGGCGGGATGTGCGATCGATCTGGTCATGTTCCCGGATACGCAGCACATCTGGCATCTCGAGTTCCCCCGCACGCCTCAGTCGGTCGCGGCGATCGATCGACTCCGCGACTTCGTGCGCGATCCGGCCGCGGACGACCGGGTGCGGTGAGGCCGCCGCGGGATGATTGCGAGCGGGGTGTCCTAATGCAGTATCCTCAATAGGAACTCTCCGGCCGCAGGGTCGGCGCCCCGGCAACGTTGCCGCGATGAACGCGAGGATGTGCAGATATGACTCCACAGGAAGCCCCGGTCCAGGACCCCAGCGTCGAGCCCGCCGTTGATCTCGGAAGGATGCTCAAGCCGCGTTCGGTTGCGATGGTCGGGATGAGCGAGGAGAACAAGTACTGGGAGTACGTCTCTCCCACCCTGAAGAGCGACGCTGAAATACACTTCGTGCATCCCAAGCGGACGTCGGTGTTCGGTTACGACACGTTCCCGAGCCTCTCCGACATCGGGCGTCCTGTCGATGTCGTGATGACCGTGACGGGGGCAACGGTGACGACCGGCCTCGCCGAGGAAGCGGCGGACTTGGACATCGGCGGCATGGTCGTCGTCGCGGGAGGGTTCGCTGAAAAGGATTCGCAGGGTGCTGCGCTTCAGGCTCGCCTCGTGGCCGCCGCCCGCAAGGGCCGTTTCGGGGTGATCGGCCCGAACGGACTCGGATACGTCAACGTCAATAGGCGGGTCAGTCTGACGATCGCCAGCGACCACAAGCGTCGTCCGGGGGGCATCTCAGTCGTCTCCCAGAGCGGCGCCATGCTCAGCGGCATCGCCATGGCAGCCTGGGACCGTCCGGCCATCGGGCTCAATATGTTGATCTCGAGCGGCAACGAAGCGGCGACCGATATCGCGGACTTCGTGGAGTACCTGGCGGAGGACCCGGAAACGACCGCCATCGGGTTGGTCATTGAGAAGGTGCGCCGACCAGACGCGTTCTTCGCCGCGGTTCGCAAGGCCGTAGCTGCGGGTAAGCCGATCGTCGCGATGAAACTCGCGCGCAGCGCGCGAACCCAGGAACTTGCGGCCTCCCACACTGGGGCCATGACCGGCGACGCGTGGGTGTATGACGTGGCGCTCGCTCAGGAAGGCGTCGCGATCGCAATGGATCCCGATGAACTGGTCGATCGACTGGCGATCATGAGTCAGATTCCTTCGCATGCGTGGACTCGTGCCGAGCGGCTGGGCATCGTCACCTTCACTGGCGGGTTCGCCTCCCTGTCGATGGACCTCGCGACGGTCGAGGGCGTCGATGTGCCGCCACTAGATCACCTTCGGGAATGGGTCGCAGCCGAGTTGCCCGGCGTCTCGGTGCCGAACCCGCTGGACGCCACGGGGCTCGGCACGGCGAAGTGGGATGCAATTCTCGAGCGGTACGCGGGCTCGAACGACCTCGACTCGGTGCTATTCGTACACCCGCTCGCGGAGGAGGACCGCGGCGTGGGGGAGCGGTTCTTGCGCAAGTTCGCCGAGTTCCCCGCGGCGAACTCGAAGCCGCTCGTGGCGGCGAACTGCGCTGGTTCTATCGGGTCGTGGGCAGACGATCTCTTCTCCTCGACGAGCGCAGCCGCGGGGAGGGGGCCGCGCGGCGCGCTTCGGGGACTGCAGACGATGGGTGCCTTCGTGCGTCACCGCGAAAAGGTCGCGCAGACAGACGCCCGCTCGAACCCGACTGTGGTCGCGCGTCCAGCCGCTGCTACGATCCCGCAGCCGGAGGGGCGGATGCTGCCGTTTGCCAATACCATGTCGCTGCTTGCTGAACACGGAATCCCCACTGCGCCGTTCTTCCTGATCGCGGAAGAGCAGGCCGTGCCGGCGCGGCTTCCGTTCGAGGGGCCGTATGTTGTGAAGCTCGCCGACGTGGCGCACCGCACCGAGCACGGAGCGGTCGTGCTGAACGTCGCCGCCGGCGGCCTGGCGGATGCGGTGGAAAGCCTGCGCACCGTCGCCGCGCGCGACGGCCTGGCGGCCATGGTCGCTGTCCAGCCCATGGTCAAGATCCTGGGTGAAGCGCTTATCGGCGCGCAGACCACTGAGCTCGGCCCCATGGTCGTCTTCGGGCTCGGAGGCATCTTCGTCGAGGTGCTGAAGAAGATCGGCGGACGAATGGCCCCGTTTACGCGCCGTGACGCGGAGGAGCTGATCGCTGAGTTCGAAGACGCGAGGATCATGCACGGCTTTCGCGGCCAACCCGGCTGGGACTTGGTGGCGCTTGCGGACCTGCTCGTCCGGATGGGTGACCTCGCTGCTGGGGCGCGCGGGTGGATCGAGTCGCTGGAGATCAACCCGCTGGTGTACGGGCCGGATGGGTATGTCGCCGTAGATGCCCTTTGCCTGGTCCGGGAGTGAAGGAGCGAAATCCCGGCCCGCCATCGTCGGCCGCTGCTGACTTCCGGTCGTCACATCCCGCGGAGATCTTCGGAATGGACGGGTGGGCCGCCCGCCCGGGCGAGGAGTCGACTGCAGAGGTGACCGGGGCCTGGTTCGACGGGTCCGGTTTTTTCCGCGCCGGCGCGCTCGGCGTGTTCATCGACATCGCCCTCGGCGCGCCGGGAATGACGAACCGCCCGTCGCCGGCGCACGGGATGGTGACTGCCGAGCTCGCGATAGATGTGGCCGGCCCGCCTCTCGCGGCAGGCGACCGGGTGCGCGGTCCGTCTGAACTCGTCGCTCTCTCCTCCGGCGGCGTCCTCGTGAGGGGGTCCGTGCTCGACGAGCGGACGGGTGGCATCGTCGCGGTAGCCCACATGACACAGCGGTTCGTCCCCTCCGGAGCTGTCGGGGACCTCCGCCGCATCGGAACTGTCGACGGGGGTGGCCGGTTCAGTGTCTCTATGCCGGAGGTGTTCGGGCTCGCACCCGACCGGCCCGGGGGCGGGATGAACTTCCGCATCCAAGTCGAGGAGTGGCTGCTCAACCCGCGTCGGACGCTTCATGGAGGAATCATCACGGCGCTCAGCGAGTACGCAGCGTCAATGTCCTTCGGCGAGGACCGGGACCGCTGGCGATGCGGGTCCATCCGCGTGAACTTCCTTCGGCCGATCACCGGAGGCGCCTCCGCCGTAGTGGGCGTCCGCGCACTTCACTTCGGGCGCACTACGGCGGTGGTCGACACCTGGCTCGACGACGCGAATGCTCGGCGCGCAGCCGTCGCCCGCGTGACGTTCAGCCGTGCTGGCACTTGACCACCGCTGCGAGGCGCCCTACGGTTCAATATACAGAAGGTTCCTTTTAAATATGGAAGAGATGTCAACGTGGATATCGATCTGATTACTCGAGCGGTGGCTGCCGCAGACCTGCTCGCACTTCGCACAGCCCTCTACCAGGCCACCGGGGACGAGGCGCTCCGGGAGTATTCGGTTCATTACGAAGCCATTCGCAAAGGCGCGCAGATGGCACTCGTGATCGACGAGCGCCATCACGCCGATCTCAAGGAGCGCGCCGTTCGCTTCCTGGCCGAAGAGGCTGCAGACTTCACTCGCGTGCCTCCGACCGAGGACGAGGTGCGGGACCTCATGGAGCTCACGCTGAACGCGTCCATCAGCGATGAGGACTTCGACTTGCGGAAGGTGATACCCGCGTTCGAGGACTTCCCCCGTGATGCGAGGTGGACGGCGGGGAAGCCGGCCCAGGCCGATGATTTCCGAGTGGTCATCGTCGGCGCCGGGTTCAGCGGTATCGCGATGGGGGTCCAGCTCAACCGTCTCGGCATTCCGTATGTCATCTACGAGCGTCGGCATGAACTTGGCGGCACCTGGAGCATCAACACTTATCCCGATGCTCGCGTAGACACACTGAGTTCCACGTACGAGTACTGCTTCGTGAAGAATCATCCGTGGAGTGAGTATTTCGCGCGCCAGGGCGAAGTGCGGGAGTACCTGCAGAAGGTTGCGACAGAGTTCGGCGTCCTGCCTCACATCAGGTTCAACCACGATCTTGTCGCCGCCGAGTTTGACGAAGCGGCGTCGCAGTGGAATGTCCGTGTACGCAACGGCGATGAGACGATCGAGACGTCTGCCAACGTCGTGGTGAGTGCGTCGGGGCTGTTCGCGACGCCGAAGCCGCTCGAGATCGACGGGGTCGAGGACTTCGCGGGAGAGATCGTCCACACGACGAAGTGGAGCACCGAACACTCTGCAGCCGGGAAGTCGGTCGCGGTGATCGGGAACGGTTCAACCGGGGTGCAGTTGCTTTCTCGCGTGGCATCTGAGGCGGACCAGGTGCATGTCTTCCAACGTACCCCGCAGTGGATCTTCCCGCGTGAGCGGTATGGGGACCCGGTCGAGCCTGAGGTCCGCTGGCTCCTCGACAACATGCCTTACTACTGGAACTGGCGTCGATTCACTGCCCTCCTCCCAGGCTTTGACACGTACGGTCTGCTGATTCCTGACCCGGAGTGGCAGGCCAAGGGTGGGTACTTCAACGAGCGAAGCGATGCAATCCGCAAGTCGCTGACGGACTACATCAAGGTCCAGGTGGGCGGACGCCAGGACCTCGTCGACCGGCTCGTCCCGGACTATGTGCCGATGGCGCGCCGACCGATCGTGGACAACAACTGGTATAAAACGCTGACGAAGGACCATGTCGAGCTGGTGACTGATCCGATCTCGCACATCGAATCTGACGCGATCGTCACGGCGGACGGTGTGCGGCGCAAGATCGACCTCATTCTCGCTGCGGTCGGATTCAGTGTGACGAAGTATCTCTGGCCCGCCGAGTACCGCGGGCGCGGCGGAGTGCGCCTCGAGGATATCTGGGACGAGAGCGGCGAGGGGCCGATGGCTTATCTGGGAATCACGGTGCCTCGATTCCCCAACCTCTTCATCCTGTATGGCCCCAACTCGCAGCCGACTTCGGGTGGCACCGGCCTTCCGGCCTGGATGGAGACCTGGGTCGCGTACGTCGCGCAGTCCATCGTGATGCTCATCGAGAGCGGCGAAGACGAGATCGAGGTGAAGGAGTCCGTCTTCAAGGAGTACAACGACGAGCTCCGCGATCGCGCGAAGGGCATGATCTGGTCCGACCCGGGCTCGATCAAGCGCAACTACTACGTGAACGAGTACGGACGCCTGCAGGTCGGCATCCCGTGGACCGCGCAGGAATATCATCAGATGCTGAAAGCTCCGCGTGCCGACGACTTCACGCTGTCATCCGCTTCGGCTCTGGTCGGGCAGTCATGACCATGGGCGGCAGGCTGAGTGGGGCCGTGGCGGTTGTCACGGGTGCGTCCCGCGGTATCGGTGAAGCCACCGCCCGCGTATTCATTGAGCATGGCGCGAAGGTGATGCTCGCCGATGTGGATCCCCATGGGGAACAGCTTGCGGCGAGTTTGGGTCCGGCCGCGCGCTTCGTCCGTGCCGATGTGACATCGCCGCAGGACTGGACCGCGATCTTCGCGTCTGCGGAGGCGCAGTTCGGGCCTGTTGACGTGCTCGTCAACAATGCTGCGGGGTCGATCGGCGTCCGGAGTATCGAGGAGGAGACCGAAGAGGCACACCGCTACCTCGTGAAGTTGAATCAGACCTCGTACTGGCTCGGAATGCGTACTGCTGTCGCGCACATGCGGGTCCATGGAGGCGGATCGATCGTAAACCTCTCCTCGATCGATGGGCTGGTCGGCGTCCCGGATCACACAACCTATGTGGCGACGAAGTTCGCCGTGACGGGGATGACCCGCGCGCTTGCCCTCGAAGTCGGCAAGTACGGCATCCGCGTGAACTCCGTGCATCCTGGCATCACCGCGACACCTCGGGTCCTCGGGGCAGCCGATGAGACCCAGAGACGCCTTGAAGCTGCAATCCGCGATCAGCCCATTCCGCGGATGGGCGATCCGCGAGAGATCGCGATGGCTGTGCTCTTCTTCGCCTCAGGGGAGAGCTCGTATTGCACCGGCTCGTCGCTCGTCGTGGACGGTGGTCACATCGCAGGACCGGCGCGGCAAAGATGGGATGCAGATCTTGGCTGACTACGGATTCCTCGACTATGAACTGCTGCACGATGGCCTCATCGCGAGGATCACGCTGCAGCGACCCGAAGTGCGGAACGCACAGAACCGCGGGCTGCTCGTTGAACTCGACGAGGCGTTCCGGGAGGCGGAGAAGGACGACACGGTGCGGGTCGTGATCTTGCGAGGTGCTGGGCCGATTTTCTCTGCCGGCCACGATCTCGGGCCGACTTCCCGGGTCGAGCGCGACCCCGGCCCGGGACAGCACCCGACTTACACCTTCGACGGCGGGACCAAGGTGGCGGGGGAGCGTCGCTACCTTCAGGAGTGGCACTACTTCTACCGCAACACGATGCGGTGGCGTGATCTTCGCAAGATCACCATCGCTCAGGTTCAGGGTACGGTGTTCTCCGCCGGGCTGATGCTCATGTGGGCGTGCGATCTCATCGTCGGCGCGGAAGGGACTGAGTTCGCTGATGTCGTCGGCACTCGCATGGGCATGTGCGGTGTGGAGTACTTCGCCCACCCGTGGGAGTTCGGCGCCCGGCGCACGAAGGAGCTCATGCTCACGGGCGATTCCATCGGCATAGACGAGGCTCACCGCATCGGAATGGTGTCGAAGGTCTTCCCCGCGGACGAGCTGTCCGAGCGCACCTTGGAGTTCGCCCTGCGGATCAGCAGGCTCACGCCGATGGCTGCGCTGCTCATCAAGGAGTCCGTGAACCAGACCCTCGACAACATGGGCTTCACGAACGCGCTCAACGCGTCGTTCTCGCTGCATCAGCTGGGACACTCACACTGGGCCGAGGTCAACGGGGGTTACCCGGCCGGAACGCCGGACTCGGGCCTGCCCGATTGGCGGACAGCGCCTCCGGTCACGCAGGCGCGGAAAGATGTTCCTTAGCGGCCGCGCGGCGGATGCCTCGAGCCCGGTCCTTCCGATACCCTCCGAGCACGCTGTGCCATGACGGGCATGTTCCGATCGCTCTCAGTATTCAACTACCGAGTGTGGTTCTTCGGCGCGCTGGTCTCGAACGTAGGCACCTGGATGCAGACGACGGCGCAGAACTGGGTGGTTCTGGTCGATCTGACCGACCGTGACGCGGCGGCTGTGGGACTATCGATCGCCCTGCAGTACGCCCCGCCGGTGCTCCTCGTACCGCTGACTGGCTGGGTGACAGACAGATTCAGTCGTCGTCGACTGCTATTGATCACCCAGTCGCTCATGATGCTCGTCGGGTTCGCGACCGGCATCCTGATCCTGACGGGGGTCGCACAACTTTGGCAGATCTATGTCTCGGCCGCGCTGCTCGGCACGATTGCCGCGTTCGACGCACCGGCAAGACAGTCGTTCGTCTCGGACGTCGTCACGCGTGACATCGCTGCGAATGCCGTCGCGCTCAACTCTGCCTCATTTAATGCGGCACGTCTGGTCGGCCCGGCGGTGGCGGGGCTGCTGGTCGTTGTCGTGGGCTCGGGCTGGGTCTTCATCATCAACGCCTTCACCTTCCTCGCCATGATCGCAGCACTCGCAGCGATCCGACCGCATGAACTGAACCCCTGGAGCAGGCCCGCGCAGCGCAATCGATTGGCCGACGGATTCCGATACGTCCGCGCTCGACCTGACTTCATGGTCTTGTTCGTGCTGGCCTTCCTCGTCGGAGGGTTCGCAATGAACTTTCCCATATACGCTTCCACGATGTCGCTGGAGTTCGCGCGGGACGCCGATGGATTCGGGGTGCTCGCGTCGATTCTCGCGGTCGGCTCGCTGACAGGTTCGCTGATGGTCGCACGCAGCGAACGCGTGAGCATCGGCATGGCAATTCTGGCGGCTGGAATGTATGGCGTCGCCGCTCTGGTGTCATCGGTCATGCCCGCCTACTGGTGGTATGCAGTGGCCCTCATGTTCTGCGGATTCGCAGCTGCAATGACCTTCACGAGCACGAACGCAGTCATTCAGACCACAAGCGCACCTGACGTGCGCGGACGCGTGCTCGCGCTCTACCTTGCCGTGCTCATGGGGGGGACGCCTCTGGCTGCACTCCTCGTGGGCGCCGTAGCGAGCGCCTGGGGCCCGCGCTGGGCGATCGCGCTCGGAGGAGTGCTCACGCTTACTGCTGCGGTGGCAGCATTCGTTTGGCGAGTTCGAGAGCGGCGCAGGGAGCGGTCTGCGGACGCTGCTGCCTAATCAGGGTGACGTGTTGCGGCGGTGCGCGTTGACACCCGGGAGAACACCCGGCAAGCTATGCGGAAGAGGAACCTCTATTTGCAAAGGTGCAGATTTCCCGCTCGCGTGGTGCTGCACCGGAAACCTTCGGATGGAGCACAGTGTCCACACGAACCGCCAAGCAGCGACGCGCGATATGGGCGAAACAGATCGTCGCCATCCCGGCCGTCGTCGTCCTCTTCGTCATGACCCTCCACGTGGTCGCGAACGCGCTGATGCGCACCTTCCTGAGACAGCCGATCCCAGACACGCTCGAGGTCGTGCAGTTCTGGTATCTCCCCATCATTGCGCTGCTCGGCATGATCGCCGCGCAGCAGGCCGGTCAGCACATCGCGGCAGAGTTGATCTACGACAAGCTCACCCCGCAGGGCAAGAAGATCTATAGCAGCGTGGGGCTCGTGCTCTGTATGGCGGTCAGCATCGGATTCGTGTGGTTCGGGGGGCTCGAGGCCATCCATGCGGCTGAGATCGGCCGGACGAGTGGACCGACGGGTCTGCCTATCTGGCCGGTCTACTTTCTCGTCCCCATCACCTTCGGCACATTGGCGGTACAGTTTGCGCGCTTGCTTCTCACCGGCCGCGAGCTGGCCATCGACGTAGACGGAGCTCCGGGCGATGACGTCTGAGTGGCCGACGCGCCCCCAGTCCTCCGTTGATGACCGCGAGAATCAGGATTTGAGTATGACGACCACAAGCAACCAGGTTTCCGCCCCAGGCGGAGCGGAGACCAGGCCGATCCCCGCACCGTCGAAGATGAAGGCGGGCAACGCTGCCGGCAAGGGCGGCGGTGGGTCGCGTATCGCATTCGTTGTCACGACCGCCCTCCTCGTCGCCGCGGCCATCGGGATGTTCCTCCCGGTCACGCCGGGTGGGATCGGCGCGTGCGCTCTCGTGATGATGCTCCTCCTCATCTTCCTGCGGATTCCCATCGGCTTTGCGATGATGGTGCCGTCGCTGCTGGGGCTCTACGCGCTCCGCGGACTGCCGGTCGTGGAAGGCGCGCTGAGCACGATGGCGTACGACAAAGTCGCAAGCTGGACTCTGAGTGTCATCCCGATGTTTGTGTTGATGGGCCTCCTGATGTGGAAGTCCGGCCTGACCGAATCTCTGTACGGCGCTGCCCGGCTCTGGCTGGGAAAGCTCCCGGGCGGGCTCGCGATCGGGACGAACCTCGCCGGCGCGGGACTCGCCTCGGTCAGCGGATCGACCGTCGGAACGACGTACGCCCTCGCGCGGATCGGGATTCCCGAGATGTTGGCAGCGGGCTACGATAAGCGTCTCGCGCTCGGATCGGTCATCGTTGCCGGCCTTCCCGGTCAGCTGATCCCCCCGAGCATCATGCTCGTCATCTATGCCGGCATCGTTGAGGTTCCGGTGGGCCCCCAACTCCTGGCCGGCTTCGCTCCCGGCGTCCTCGTCGCGCTCGTGATGACGGTCGGCATCCTGATCTTCGCGACCGTCTGGACACGTCGGGGGACCGGGTCGATGATCTCCAGGGAGAAGGTTACCTGGGCCCAGCGTTTCCGCTCGCTCGGCCCGGCGTGGCCGGTGCCGGCGATCATCTTCATCGTGCTCGGCGGCATGTTGAGCGGCGTGTTCACGGCCACGGAGGCCGGTGCGGGCGCAGCCCTTGTCGCGATCATCGTGACGATGATCCTGATGCGCAAGCGGAATGCGTTCCGAGCGCTGAGCGATTCAGCCGTCGGCACAATCAGCAGCGTCGGCGCGATCTTCCTGATGATCATCGGTGTTGAAATGCTCTCGCGTCTGCTGACGCTCACTGGGATCAGCAACGGGTTCGCCATGTGGGTTGAGAGCCTCGGGCTCAATCGCGTCGGGTTCCTGCTTCTCATGATGGCGATTTACATCATCCTCGGCACCTTTATGGAGCCGTTGCCGATGATGTTGCTGACGATCCCCATTCTGCTGCCCACCATCGAGAGCTTGGACATCTCGCTCCTGTGGTTCGGCGTATTCGTGGTCTTCATGGGGGAGCTCGCGATCCTCACTCCTCCGGTGGGCATATTGTCGTTCATCATTCATTCGATCGTGAAGGATCCGGCGGTGAACCGGGGTCAGAAGATCTCGTTGAACGACGTCTTCAACGCGACATGGTGGTTCATGCCGTTTGCGATCCTGTTCACGATCCTGCTGATCCTGTTCCCCGAGATCGTGACTTTCCTCCCCGATCTATCTGTGCAACGCTAGCTTTCTGCCCGTGGGTGCAGGGCGCGAATCGGTAGCTGCGGCAGGGAAATGTGTCCCAGCCGCAGCCACCAGCGTCACCGCGATGGTGCGATTACGTCTGCTCCGAAGCTCGCGATCCGATCTAGCGTCTCCTCGGTGCCCCAGTGCCCCATCGGGACGTGCACCCAAGTGACACCGATCTCGGCAAGGCGGCTGATCTCCTCGAGCTGCTGACCGGGCGACACGGCATCGTTCAGGGCCAGGACCTCACTGCTTGCCTGGATGGTTATGAGACTGGCGTCACGGCCGTATGAATCGGCGCGGCGCCACACATCCTCGATCCCGATTCGAAGCTCATCGAGGGTCGAGATCGAGGCAGTCCGAGAGGTCGCTGCCAGCGTCGGGGAGCCCATGAGGACAGACCAGCCGTCGGCCCACTTCGCCACTCGATCGCGCGTACGGGAGCTGTTGCCGCCGAGCCAGAAGGGCGGGTGTGGCCGTTGCACCGCTACCGGCGTCCGACGCTGCCCGATCGCCCGGTACCCCGTCCCCTCGCGGGCCATTTCCTTGCCGGTCGAGTAAGCCTGAATCACGTCGACATACTCGTCGAAGAGTTCATTGCGCCGTTCGAAATCCACGCCCAGAGCGGCGAATTCGGAACGGAGGTATCCGGCGCCGAGCACGAAGATGCTCCGCCCCTTCGAGAGGAAGTCGACGCTGGCGATGGAGGTCGTTTGGAGCAGCGGGTTTCGGTATGGCACGACGAGAAGATGGCTTAGCAGCGAAATGGTCGATGTCGCGGCCGCACAGAACGCAAGCGCAGCGAAGGGATCCAGGGTGGCATGGCCGCCGCCGGCGAGCCACTTCGCTGACGGAGCCGGATGATCTGTGAAGCCGATGCCATCGAATCCCGCCGCTTCCAATGCGGCGGCGACACGCGCGATGGAATCGGCAGATGAGCCCGCGTCTTCGCTGTCGGCTACCGGATTTACGTCCATGAAGAAACGCATGGTGAACACTCTCCTTCGGGTCGGGCCGCAAGGGGACACGCCCGGATGCCTTGGCAGCGTCCGGGCGTGAGCCATGAGAAGCGACGTCGTGCTATTTCATTCCGATGGTTGCGCCGACGCCGCCTGCGCGCGCGACGACACCGCTGTAGTCCATCGGCCCGACCGCGGTGTAGCCGCCGTCGACCGCCAACGTCTGACCCGTGACGTACGACGCGAGGTCTGACGTGAGGAACAGGACTGCCTTGCCGATGTCGTCGGTCGTGCCGCGCCGTTTCGCGGGCAGAGCCCGGAACCGCTCGCGCTCCTCCTCGGCGCTGCCGGGCTGAACGCGGGGCGTCACAATCGAGCCCGGTGCGACGGCGTTCACGCGGATGCCGTGCTGGGTCCACTCGGCGGCCATACTGCGTACGAGGTTCACAAGGCCGGCCTTCGCCGCACCGTAGGCGGCGTGGAAGGGCGCGCTCTGCAGGCCGTCGACGGAGGCGATACCGACGATGGATCCCGGGCGGTCAATGCCGATCATACGGCGGGCGAACTCCTGCGCGGCGATGAAGAAGTAGCGAATGTTCCGCGCCTGGTCGCGGTCCCAGACCGCGGAGTCCATCTCCAGCAGCGGCGCCCAGCTGGCCATGCCAACGATGCAGACCATGCCGTACAGGCCGTCGAGTTCCTCGTCAGCGCGGGCGATCGCTCCGCGGAGGTCGTCGTCGTCGGTCACATCGGCGGCCAGGGCGACGCCTCGGACCCCCAGTGAGCGGACCTCCGCCGCGACCTCTTCGGCGCGGTTGAGATCCAGGTCGAGGACGGCGATATCGCATCCGGCAGACGCGAGCAGCCGGCTGGCGCTTTCGCCCATGCCCTGCCCGCCGCCAATTACGAGAACTCCTTTGCCCTTCAGGCCGAAGAGTGATTCAGTCACGTTTTCCTCCAATTTGTCTTGAGATGAGATTGTGTGGGCCGAGTGGACCGGGTCACGCGCTGTCAAGCCCGCTCCCTTCGAGAAGGGTCAAGGACCTGAGGTCCGCGACTGCTGTGCCCAGGCGGGTGACGAGCTCATGGGTGGTTGCCGGATCCACGAAGCGGGTGATCGCCCACAGGTAGTAGCCGTAGACCATGTGGCGACGGTATTGTGTCCAGGCGACGTCCCAGCGTGGAGCGCTGCCCCCCTCTGCTCGGACGCACTCGAGGTAGTACCGCAGGAGGCGCGCCTCGTGGTCGCGGCGCATCGTGACCGTGAGGCTGGAGCCGAGATGGTAGGCCACATCGAGCGCCCAATGATTGCGCTGCACGAGCTGCCAGTCAGCCACTGCGACGGTGTTCCCCAGAACGAACAGATTGCCCGGATGAGCATCGCCGTGCACCACGGTATGGTCCAGGGGCGAGGAGGACGCCGCGAGTCGCGCGAGACCTGCGTGAAGCCGTCGCGCGTCCAGGATCGCGCTCGGCAGCTGCCGCCCGCGCTCTCCGTCGAGCAGGTCCTGGAGTTCTTCGTGGGGGATGACAGGAGCCGCCGCGAACCCAGAGAGGCGGTCGGGGACCCATGAATACCGGGGTTCGCCTACGCGATCGCGATGTTCGACGTGCAGTCGCGCGAGCTGGGCGAGGCTCGACCGCGCCTGCTTGAGCGAATAGGGCGTAAGCGCGTTGAGGAAGGAGCCTCCGGCCGCGACGACGTCGTCCATGATCAAGATGCCGTGGCCGCTCACGTCATCGATCGCGGCGTACCGCACGGATGGGGCGGCGACGCGCGAGCGCCGGGAGAGTTCGGTGTAGTATCGCACCTCCGCTTGGCCATTACGCGCCATTCCAAGCGGCAGCGGGTTCATCCCGAAGAAGCCCTTGACGCACAGGTGAAGCACATCCTGCGTGCCGGCGGAGGGCGCCCCGGCGACGACGCGGATCTTCGTGGCACGCGTGCGAAGCTCTTCAACGACCCGCACCGAGGTGACGCGGATCGGCGCGTCTGTTACCGACAGCGCCCTCGAGAGCCATTCGGGGGACAGTGCGACGGCGAGATCGGTCGGAGCCGCGTTCCACGCATTCACGGAACTCATGCGCAGCTCACCCACATCCTCCCGGGACGCGGGCGATCAGCTGCTCGGCTTCGCCGAGATGCCAAAGCTCGTTGCACTCCGCCTCGGTGAGCACGCGGCCGCGGAGGGCGCTCATGTGTATGGGCAGGCAGGTGAGCTTCAGCCCCGCGAACGCCTCGTACCAATCGAAGTCGTCGGTTGGGATGCCGGTGAGGCGCGACCAGAGCTCGAGCGTCTCCTCTCGGCCTCCGAGTCCTTCGAGGGAGCGTCCGCCGTTGTGATGGATGCGGACGCGGTCGAGGAATAGCCACCAGCCCAGGTCGTGCAGCGCGCCGCCGAGCGAGGGCTGCTCCCAATCCATGATCGCCGTGACCCGGAAATCTGCGTCGAACATCATGTTCCCGATGCGGGCGTCGCCCCACACAAGGCCCGGCGGGCGGTGATGCGGCTTAAGCTCGGCGAGCTGGGCGAAGGCGTCCGCGATCCGCGGCAGAGGGCGGTCGGCCGAGATCATCTCGAAGAACCGGATCCAGCGATTCCATTCGTGGTCGAAGCCGTCTGGGATGGCCGGGTCGCGAAGGAACTCCACGGTCGTGAGATCGACGGTCTGCAGCGACGCGAGGGCCTCGACCGCGCTCCGCCACAGGCGCCGCCGGTCTTCGATGCTCGCGTCGAAGACCCAACCGTGCGCGAGATAGGAGGGAGAGCTCACGGGCACCCGCCCGTGCTTCCGCTGCATGATGAAGAACGGGGCGCCCAGGATTGCTGGGTCTTCCTCGTACCAGAGTGGCTTCGCAACCGGAACGCGGCCGCTCTTGTGAAGCGCTCGCATGAGCCGGAACTGCTCCGAAAAGAGATCGTCCTGGAACACCAGGAAGGTCGAAGGCTTGATGCGCACGACCAACTCGTGGTGCTCGGTTCCAGATTGCTCCTCCCAGATCGCGGTGAAGAGGATGGTTTCGTGAGAGAGTCCGGCGCCGCGCGGATAGTCCACCTCGGTAACGCGCACCGGTCGGCCAGTCACGTTCGAAGTGAGCCACGCCTCCAGCTGACCCGCGAGTTCGTTCAGGTCTCGCACCGCAGGAGCGACGATGTTTGCTACTGGGGGAGAGTGTGACATCGGATTCTCCCTCCACAGGATCCTGTTTGCCGCTGAGTCTTTCAGATCACTGTGTCAGGACGCTCGGGGTGAAGTCAACGCCCTTATAGATCGCCCGCTTTGCTGAAACATCACGTAGCAGTGAGACGATCGCACTATTGCCGCGGTCGAATCGACCATAGTAGAGTGTGTTATAGCGAATGAGGATTCGCTATTTCGAAATGGGCGCAAAGGAGCACCATGCGACTTCAGGGGAAAAGGGCACTGATTACTGGCGGCGGTCGAGGCATTGGCCGCGCGTACGTAGAGCGGTTCCTCCGAGAGGGCGCCCGGGTCGTCATCGGTGACATCGACCGTGAGAACGCGCAGGCGACCGTCGAGGAGTTCGCTTCGCTCGGGGAGGTCAGTTTCCGCTACCTCGATGTGACCGATCCTCATTCCGTGAGCGACGGTGTGGCGGGTACGGTCCGGACGCTCGGCGGTTTGGATGTGCTGGTTAACAATGCGGCGCTGCTTGCAGAATGGGACCGGCACGACGAGAGTTATGAGAACCTCCAGCGCGTGTTCGAAGTGAACCTGCACAGTCTGTGGCTCATGACCCGCGCCGCCGCGCCTCACCTGATCGCAAGCGGCGCGGGCCGTGTGATCAACCAGGCTTCGACGGCCGCGTACTCGTACGGATACCGCGCTCGGGACGATTTCCCCGGCCTCAGCTCGTTCAGTTATGCCCAGTCGAAGCGGGGCGTCGTCGGACTCACTAAGTTCTGCGCCGGTCAGCTCGGAAACTGGAACGTCACGGTGAATGCCATCGCGCCGGGTGTCGTGCGCACGGCCGCCCTCGACGGTCTGCCCGACGAGCAACTAGCCCAGATCGAGGCGATGCAAGCCGTGAAGGGCGCGATCCAACCCGAGGATCTGACGGGCATCGTCGTGTACTTCGCCAGCGACGAGGCCCGCTTTACAACGGGGCAGGTCGTGGTGGTCGATGGTGGGCGGGTGATGCCGGCATGAACGGCGCGGCGATGGGCAGCTCGCCGCGGGTCGACGCAACAGAACTGACTCCTTTCCGGATCCACGTGGGCGAGCATGAGCTGGACGACCTCAAGCGCCGACTCGAGCAGGCTCGCTGGCCGATCGACGCCGACGCGTTCGCGGAACGCGGCGTCGACCCGAGACGGCTTCGATCGCTGACAGAGCGGTGGCTGAGCGGGTTCGATTGGCGGGCCGTCGAGGCGGACCTCAACCGTTATCCGCAGGTGATCACCGAGATCGACGGGCAGTCGGTGCACGCGCTCGTAGTGGCGGGATCGCGCGATCGCAACGCGGGCGCTCTGGTACTCCTGCACGGCTGGCCCAGCACGGTGGCGGAGTTTGTCAAGGTGATCGATGAGCTCGCACACCCGACCTGCCCCGGCGCCCCGAGTTTCGATGTCATCGTCCCGTCGCTTCCGGGCTACGGGTTCTCGGGCCCGACGCGCGAAGCAGGCTGGAACGCCCAGCGGATGGGGTCGGCGATCGTCGAGCTCGTGACCCGCCTCGGATACTCGCAAGCGATCTTCCACGGTGGCGACGCCGGACTCAGCGTCGCCACCGCGGCCGCATCCCGGCATCCTGATCGCGTCGCGGCACTGCATCTGCACATCGGGGGCGTCAGATATGCAGCAGAGCATCGTCATATGCCTCCCCTCAACGAGAGGCAACGCATCGCGTTGGAGAGGTTCGAGCTTTACGACCGGGACAAGTCCGCGTACGCGAAGCTGCAGGCGACCCGGCCTCAGACGCTGGCCTTCGCGCTGACGGACTCGCCGCTCGGACAGTTGGCATGGATCGCGGAGAAATTCTACGAGTGGACCGATCCGGAGTATCCGGTTTCCGAGGACGACATCCTCACTGCAGCTTCCGTGTACTGGTTCACCCGGACAGCAGGCTCGTCGGCACGGTTCTACTCCGAGGTCGGTTTCGGGGACTGGACGCCGAAGGTCGACCGCATCGAGGTTCCGACAGCCATAGCGGCCTACCCACGTGAGATCGTCCCGGCGGTCCGCGAGTGGGTCGACGCATCCTACCGTATCGTCCGATGGACCGACCTGCCCGATGGGGGGCACTTCGCCGCGCTGGAACGCCCGGACCTGGTGCTGGGGACGTTGCGTCGGCTCGCGGATGAGGTCGGTTCGGGCATGGAGGCCCGAGGGGGCGCGGCATGAGCGCGCCCCGCATCACCGACGCGGCGTCGCGCGCGGAACGACGCGCGCCGACACCCCGCGTGCTTATCGTCGGTGCTGGTCTCGGCGGCATCGCCACCGCCGTGAACCTCGTGAGGCGCGGCATCCACTCGTTTGAGGTGTTCGAGAAGTCGGCAGGTGCGGGCGGAACCTGGTGGGACAATCGATATCCGGGCGCGGCGTGCGACATCCCGTCAATGCTGTACTCGTACAGCTTCATGCTCCGCGCCTGGCCGAAGACACACGCGAATCAGGCTGAGATCCAGCAGTATGTCGAAGACGTCATCGATGCGTTCGATCTGAGGAGCCGAATCCGCTTCGACCTGGGGGTCGCCTCGGCCGTCTGGCGGGAGTCCCGCCAGACGTACGACGTGACGACGAGCGATGGAGGGCACCACGAGTTCGACATCGTCGTGAGCGCCGTGGGCATGCTGAACGTCCCCAATGAAGTGAACTGGCCGGGTATCGACGCGTTCGGCGGTGACGTGGTGCATTCCTCACGCTGGCCGGAGGGTTTGAATGTGACAGGCAGGCGGGTGGCTGTCGTCGGCGCGGGAGCCTCCGCCGCACAGATCGTTCCGGAGTTGGTGCTGCAGGCTCAGCATCTCGTCTCATTCCAGCGGGAGCCGGCATGGATCACCCCCAAGCGAGACCGTACGCTGAGCCCGCAGGAGTACGCGAGGCTCGCTTCCTCCCCCCGGCAACGGTGGGCGGAGCGCCGCCGGATCCTGAAGGGTGTCGACAAGGCGCTGCGCGTCGGCACCCACGTCGACAGTGAACCTGATCGCGCTGCTCGTGCGGCGTCGGAGGCCTACATCGCTGAGGTGCTGGCGGACCGTCCCGATCTTCGGGTGCGCCTCATGCCTGACTACCCCGTGCGCTGCAAGCGCACCGTGCAGTCAAACACGTTCCTGCAGGCGCTCACGCGTGAAAACGTCACCGTCGCCTGGGGGGTGCATTCGGCGACATCGACCGGCCTCGTCGATGAGGACGGCGTCGAACACGACGTCGATCTCGTGGTCTTGGCCACTGGGTTCCAGACCACCAACTACCTTGCGACCATCAAGGTGGTCGGGCGCGACGGGAGGGAGATCCACGATGTCTGGGGCGCGGATCCGGCGGCGTTCCTCGGCCTCACCGTCCCAGGGTTCCCGAATTTCTACATGCTCTACGGTCCCAACACTCACGGGACCGTGGTGAGCTTCGTTCTCGAGAAGCAGGCCGAGTACGTCGCCGCCGACGTCGTCCGGATGATTCGCTCAGGCGCGACTGCGATCGAAGTGCGCCCGTGGGCCGCGCGGTGGTTCGAGAAGCGGCTGTCTGCTGGTCTCTCCAGAGTGGAGGCCTGGAAGGCAGGATGTCACAGCTACTACCACTCGTCCTCCGGTCGGAACGTCACGCAGTGGCCCTGGTCGCATCGGCGCTATGCGCTCTGGACTCGTCTGCTGCGCGTGCCCTCGTCGAGGCTTTTGCACCAGGGGTGCTCGGGTGCGATGGGCACATTCTCTGACCGGCGCCGTACCGCAAGGGAGTTGGCGCGATGACGACGGAAACGCTCGACCTCCGGATCAGTGCTGTGACGCGAGAAGCAGCCGACGTGATCGCGATCCGACTGGAGCACCACGAGGGACGCCGCCTTCCGCGGTGGGAGGCCGGTGCACACGTCGAGTTCTTCCTTCCGTCGGGTCGCATTCGGCACTACTCACTATGCGGTGATCCAAATGAGTCGATGGGATACACGGTAGCGGTCCTTCGGGAAGCCGCCGGGCGCGGCGGATCGCAGGAACTGCACGACATCGCCCGTCCCGGCTTGCCCTTGCGGGTCAGCGTGCCGAGGAATCGCTTCCCGCTCGAACCGGCGTCGTCGTATCTCTTCATCGCCGGCGGCATCGGGATCACGCCGCTGTTGCCCATGATGCGCGTCGCGGCGGCCGCTGGAACGCCCTGGCATCTGATCTACGGTGGGCGCACCGCGTCCGCGATGGCGTTCGCTCAGGAGTTGCATGAATGGAAGCCTGCACAGGTCTCTCTCTACATGGACGACGGCAACGGCCGACCAGATCTCGCCCAAGCGCTGAAAGGGTTGCCGGACACGGTGAAGGTCTACGCGTGCGGACCAGAGCCGATGCTCGATGTCGTGGGTCGTCTGATGCAGGAGACGTTGTGCGAAGCGTCACTGCACACTGAGCGCTTCTCGGCACCGCAGAATGCAATCGACAGGGGCGGCGAGTCTTTCGATGTCGAGCTCGCCCGCTCGGGCGCGATGATCAGCATCGGGCCGGCCGAGACCATTTTGGATGCGGTCCGCGCGGTCTCGCCCACCGTCCCCTTTTCATGCGAAGAGGGGTACTGCGGCACATGTGAGACCCCGGTTTTGGACGGAGTGCCCGACCACCGTGATAGCTACCTGACCGAGGACGAGCGTGCGTCGAACGACACGATTCTCATCTGCGTGAGCCGGAGCCGCAGCGCGCGGCTCGTGCTCGATCTTTGACCGACGGCCCTTTACCCTCTGAGCAAGGAACGGAAATGAAATTCGAACGTGTTCTCGTCCTCGGCGGCAGCATCGGTGGACTTCTGGCGGCGGCAGCCTTGAGCGAGCACTTCCGTGAGGTCGTCATCGTCGACCGCGATGAGCTTCTGGTGGAAGGTGAGGCAGCGCGCATGCCGCGCCGCGGTGTCCCGCAGGGCGACCAGGTACACCACCTCCTGCTTCTCGGGCGCGACGTCATCGAAGAGTTGGTGGGAGGTGTCGACGACGCGCTCCTCGCCGAGGGCTCGCGCCACTACGATCCGGCCGCGGACTTCGCTCAGTTCACCAGCGGGCGCTGGCTCGTGCGCGCTCGAAGCGACCTCACGATCACCTGCTTCCGTCGTCCGGTCTTCGAATGGGTCATACGAAGAAGCGTGCTGAGTCTGCCCAACGTCACCGTACACCAGGGTATGGCGCTCGGTCTTACCGCCTCGCCCGACGGCTCGCGGGTCACGGGTGCTCGTGTTAAGAACGCGCCGGACGCCCGCATCGACGCGGATCTCGTGGTAGATGCCACCGGGCGTGGCTCGCGGTCGCCGCTCTGGCTCGAGGACCTGGGGTACGAGCGGCCGGAGGAGGCGCATCTGCGCATCTATATGGGATACTCGTCGTTCCACATCGAACTCGGATACGAGCTTCCCGACGGACTGGCGGGGATCACGTGCTCCAGCAGCCCTGGTGCCGCGATGCCGGGGGGTGCTGCGCTACGGCCGACCGATAACGGGAGATTCATGGTCATCGCGTCGGGCGTCATGCGACAATACCCGCCGACAACGATGGACGAGATGCTGTGTTTCCTCCGGTCGATGCCGACCCCAGTTCTAGCCGACGCTGTCGAGCACGGAAGCCCACTGAGCGCGATCTCTTCATATCAGATGGCAGGCAATCAGCGTCGCTACTGGGAGCGGCTCGAACGGCGCCCGGAAGGTTTCGTGGTGCTCGGCGACGCGGTCGCGTCCTTCAATCCCGTCTACGGCCAGGGAATGACGACCGCGGCGGTCGGCGCGCGCACGTTACGCGACGTCGTCGCGTCGGCGGACTCAATCGACGGCGTGGCGTCAGCGTTTCAGAACGCGCTCGCCCCGTGGGTGGATATCGCCTTCGAGAACGCGCTCGCGGTGGACGCGTCGGTGCCTGGCGCCGAGTTCGAGAACATAGACCCGCCGAGCGACGTCGACCCCGGATTTCGACGTGCGCTCGCCGAGATCCAGAGTGAGGACGTCGATGTGATGCTCGCCGTGCGCCGCGCGACGCTCTACCTCAGCCCGGGCGAGCTGCTGAGGAGCGACATCCAAGACAGAGTGGCTCAGTGGATCAGCTCAAACGCGTCCGTCCGACCCGAGGTGAGAGACCCGCTGAGGCTGCCCCGGTTGGTGTGACTGCGAAGCTCTGCGGCGTGGTCACGCTTCACCTGGGTGACGGCCTCCGATCAGCCGTGTGAGATGGACGGCCGACTCCATGACGTCACTGACGGCCCGCTCGATCTCAGCGCCGCGCAGGACACCGGGGTCGGAGAGCACGAGGGCGAACACAACCTGGCGGTCGAAGTCGAAGACCGGAGCCGCGATCGAAGCGACGTGATACTCCTGCGCGGGGTCCACGTCGAGGAGGGCGTAGTCCCGTTCCACGATCATGGTTTCGCGCAGAGCCGTCCGCAGGCCTTCATCTCCGGGCGTGGCTGCGAGAGCAGTGAGTATCTCCGTTCGCTCGCGCCTCGGCGCGGAGTTGCTCAGGCCGATCGCGTACCCGCGAGCGCGGACCGCATCGAGAACCTCGCGGAGGGCCGCGGGGGACTCCCGCACGTCCGCACGGTTGAGTCGCGCGGCCACCTCCGCATCCTCCATCCATGCGAGGAAGACGGTGCCGAAGGGCGGGATGAGGGGGAGGCGCTCGCCGCGGTAGATCCGGCGTGATCCGCCCCTCGGCCGACCGGCGATGGAAGCGATCAGGATGTCGTCCCCGACCAGCAGACCGCCGACGACCTCGTAGCCGCGATCTGCTAAGCGCTGCATCTCGTCCTTGGCGAGGCCGATCACGGGGTGGCGCTCAGCCGCCGACTCGCCGATGGTTACGAGGGCGGCGCCGACGTGATAGGTCTTGCGCACCGGGTGGCGCGCCACG
>Ga0182741_1000744_pt1 | contig 46254 bp, 40 predicted proteins | sample eDN5th37CBELigOP_FD_128874 | JGI IMG/M metagenome (GOLD analysis project Ga0182741, IMG submission 128874) | Enriched Organic Plus compost microbial communities from Emeryville, California, USA - eDNA 5th pass 37_C BE-Lig OP (version 2) (version 2) ... | reverse complement strand
CGCGTTGGCGCGGTGCGCCTTTACTGCGGCGAGCGCTTGATCGTACGCTGTCACGGTCCTCTCCGGTCCCTGGGAACGAGGAGTGCTGTCTAGCACGGATGCGAAACGGTTTAACCCCTTTGCCGCGGCATTTGAGCCACCGTCCGGCGTGATTTTTGCGGTTCCTGCGAGCGTCGTCTTTTCAACCCGCCTGCTGCCGTTTCTGCGGGGTCGGCGCACAAATTCATTCCAACGACATGCGCTGGTTCGATCAGCGAAGCATCATTGGCATAGATTCTTGGGATGAGAATTTTTCATTGGTGCAAGCGATTGGACCACGCTTATCATCGAGTGGTCCAGAGAAGGCCAAGCGGGCGGCAGTCAACGAGATCCGCGACCCTGGAGGAACAGCACCCGGAGGAACTTCATGCCGCAGCGTAACGATTCCGCCATCTGGTCCGGGCTCTTTCGCATTTCGCCGGACTCCGGCCAGACGCTTCAGGCGCAGATTCGCCAGGCCATCGTCGCGGCTATTCTTGACCGGCAGATCGCAGCTTCAATGCCGCTCCCGTCCTGCCGTATACTGGCGGAAAAGCTTGGCGTGGCGCGCGGCACCGTGGTGCTGGCCTTCCAGCAACTGGTCGACCAGGGCTTCCTGATCGCGCGCGAAAGGCGCGGTCATTTCGTCAATCCGGAGGTCCTCACCACCCCGGCGCGTCCGAGCCCGAAGAGTGCAGAGGGCGGCAACGAGGTGGACTGGAAGGCCTTGCGCCAGTTTGCCGCCAGCGACATGCCTCGCCCGGCCAAGCACGAGAACTGGATCAAGTCCTCCTATCCTTTTGTGTACGGCCAGTTCGATCCGGCGCTGTTCCCGACTGCCGAATGGCGCGAATGCAATCGCATGGCGCTGGCCGTGCTGGAAATTCGCAATTGGGCGGCCGACATGGTCGACCGCGACGACCCGCTGTTGATCGAGCAGATCCAGGCGCGCCTGCTCCCGCGCCGCGGCATCTTTGCCAATCCGGACGAAATCATCGTCACGCTGGGTGCGCAGAACGCGCTCTACATGCTCGCCACCCTGCTGATGACGCGGGGCATCAAGGTGGCGATGGAGGAGCCGGGCTATCCCGACGCCCGGTCGATCTTCCGGCTGGCGGGGGCCGAGCTCGCGCCTGTGCCGGTAGACCAGAACGGTCTCGTCACCTCTGCGCTCCCCGAGGATGCGCGCTTCATCTTCACCACGCCGAGCCATCATTGCCCGACCATGGTGCCACTATCGGTCGAACGCCGGCACGACCTGCTGGCACGCGCGGCGCGCAACGACCAGATCATCATCGAGGACGGCTACGACAGCCAGCTCATCGACGCCGCTCCGCAACAGGCCCTGAAAAGCCTCGATCGCAGCGGGCGCGTCATCTATGTCGGCTCGATGTCGGAGACGCTCGCGCCGGGCCTGCGCATGGGCTACATCGTGGCCCCGGCGGAACTGATCGCGGAGCTGCGTGCCCTGCGGCGCTTCATGCTGCGCCACCCGCCGGCCAACAATCAACGGGCCGTCGCGCTGTTCCTGTCGCTCGGCCACCACGAGGCGTTGGTGCGACGGCTCTCCGCCGCCTTTGAAGAGCGCCGCAAGCGGCTGACACAGGCGGTTTCCGCCTTCCTGCCGGAATGGCGCTCCACGGAAACCTCCGGCGGAACGTCGATCTGGCTGGAGGGCCCACGCGGCGCGGACACGCGCGGCCTCGCGGAGGCGGCCGCGGCGCGCAGCGTCATCATCGAGCCGGGCGATCGCTTCTTCGACCGCACGCCGCGTCCCACCCAGTTCTTGCGCCTGGGCATTTCCTCGATAGCGCTCCAGCACATCGAGCCGGGCATCCGGGAACTTGCTACGGCGGCGGGAAGGCGACCGGCGGCGGCGTAATCTTCGGCGCGAAACGGGCAACGCGCTTGTGGTGCATCACCATGGGCGCCTCGAAGGTGACGGCTGCGGCTCGGAAGCCAATTGGATCGAAAGCGTTTCGTGCCGGCAGGCAACAAACCTCCTGTCTCGCCGCATAATTCGAGTTGTTGTGAGATGAGGTTGGGCAGGCGGTGAATATTCGCAGGGCCGACCTCGTCTTGGCTTCGAGGTTTTCGGCGCCGTTCATGTTGCTTGAGCCTTGCTTGGCCAACAATTCTGGCCCACTTGGCGGCAAAATGCTGGTCCATACGCACGGCATGGCCGCCCTGCATAGTCGCGCCGAGAGGGTTATAGGGCGCGCCGAGCCGCCTTACAGAATGCAGGCCGGCCCCCGCATCGCGAGAACAGAACCATGTCTGTGACGGCTGATTTGCAGGCTTCCGGTCCGGAATCGGGGGCTGAGCAGCGTACGCGACGATCCGGCGGACGGGAGGCGCGACGCGCGCTGCGCTCGGCTCCGCTGGCCGAGGACATCCGCCCCATTCGCGCGGGCCTGGAAGGTGGCAGGTACAAGCCATTGGTCCAGGCGGACCTCGAAAGAATCCATGCCGCGGTGCTGCACCTGCTCGAAGGGGTCGGATTCGCCAACGCCATTCCATCCTGCATCGAGGTCTGTGTGCGCGCGGGTGCCACACTCGGCGAAGATGGCCGACTGCGATTTCCTCGCGGCCTCGTCGAGGCGACGATCAGGAACGCGGCACGCAACTTCACGCTGTGCGGCCAGGACCCGAAGCACGACATGCTGATTTCCGGTAGCCGCGTCCACTACGGTACGGCGGGCGCGGCCGTGCACCTCGTCGACGTGGAGAAGCGCGAATATCGCGAGAGCCAGCTGCTGGACATCTACGACGCCGCGCGCATCGTTGACGCGATGGACAACATTCATTTCTTCCAGCGTCCGATGGTGCCGCGTGACGTGCCTGACCCGCTGGCGATGGATTTCAACACGCTCTACGCTTGCGTGACCGGCACCTCCAAGCATGTCGGCACCTCCTTTACCGTCCGCGAGAACGTCGCTCCGGCGCTGGAGATGCTCTACGCGATCGCCGGTGGCGAGGAGAATTTCCGCGCCCGCCCGTTCGTGTCGAATTCCAACTGCTTTGTCGTGCCGCCGATGAAGTTCGCCGAGGACGCCTGTGGCGTGCTCGAGGCCTGCGTGGCGGGTGGCATTCCGATCCTGCTGCTTTCGGCGGGGCAGGCGGGAGCGACGGCTCCGGCCGCGATCGCCGGCGCGGTCGTGCAGGCCGTTGCCGAGGTGCTCGTCGGCTTGGTCTACGTGAACGCCATCAAGCCCGGACACCCCTGCATCTTTGGCACCTGGCCCTTCGTATCGGACCTGCGCACCGGCGCGATGTCCGGCGGCTCGGCCGAGCAGGCTCTGCTGACGGCGGCGTGCGCGCAGATGGCGCTGTTCTACGACCTGCCCGGCGGTTCCGCTGCCGGCATGGCCGACTCCAAACTGCCCGACATCCAGTCGGGCTACGAGAAGGGCATCACCAACGTGATGGCCGGTCTCTCGGGCCTCAACCTCGTCTATGAATCGGCAGGCATGCATGCCTCGCTGCTCGGCTTCTGCCTTGAGAGCCTGATTGTCGACAACGACATGCTGGGCCACTGCCAGCGCTGCGTGCGCGGCATCGAGGTTACCGACGAGGCGTTGTCGGTCGACACCATCGCCGACGTCTGCCTGAACGGCCCCGGCCACTATCTCGGGCACGCCCAGACGCTGAAGCTCATGCAGACGGAGTATTTCTACCCAGCTGTCGGCGATCGCTTTTCGCCGAAGGAGTGGAACGAGAAGGGCAGGCCCGACATCCTCAGCCGCGCCATCGCCGAGAAGAAGCGGCTTCTGGCCAGCTACTATCCCCGTCACGTGCCGCGCGTGCTCGACGACCAGCTGCGCGCCCGCTTCGGGGACCTCATCGCCTTGCCGAGAAGCGGCATGGGCTGGTGAAGACGTCTTTCCGCAGGGCCTAAGGCAGAATGAAGCCTCTGAGGCTGGCCGCCGCTGCCGAATTCGAGAGCGTGCGTTTCGTCCTCACGGATATGGACGAGACGCTCACCTATCGCGGGCGACTTTCCGCGGCGACCTACGCTGCACTCGAAAACCTGCAGAGGGCCGGCGTGATCGTCATTCCGGTCACGGCCGCACCGGCAGGCTGGTGCGATCAGATGGCGCGGATGTGGCCCGTCGACGGTGTCATCGGAGAGAACGGCGGCTTCCTGTTCCAGCGCGACGCCGAAGGTCACGGCCTGCGGCGTCTCTTCTGGCATTCCGACGGCGAGCGGGAGCGTGTCTCGTCCAGGCTGCAGGCCATCGCACGGGAAATCCTGGCGGCATTGCCCGGTGCCCGACTTGCGGAGGACCAGCCCTTTCGCACCACCAGCCTCGCCTTCGCCAGATCCCGAGATGCGGCGCTTCAGGACCAAATTCTCGCGAGGTTGAGGGCCGCCGGGGCGGATGTCACCATCAACAATCTCTGGCTGCTCGCCTGGTTCGGCGGATACGACAAGCTTGCGGCGGCCAGGCGGATGCTGAAGCGGGCCTGCGATCTCGACATGGACGCCGAGCGCGACGCGGTCCTCTATGTGGGGGACTCGACCAACGACGCGCCGATGTTCTCCTTCTTCCGGCACACGGTGGGGGTGAGCACCGTCGTCGACTGCCTGTCGGAAATCCCAGTGCCCCCGACGTGGATCACCGAGGGGCCCGGCGGAGCCGGTTTCATCGAGGCCGCCGAGGCGGTCCTGCGATCACGCCGATAGCGAACCGGATGCAGGTTGTGGCTTGAGGCGGCCATCTCGCGGCGAAGCATGTCACGCATGGAATGGCCCGTGCCCACCCGGGGCCATGCCCCGGTTCCCGTACTAGGCTTGCCGACCGGGATTTTCTTTCCTTGGAATGCCGATGCTAGAGGAATGAAGTTTTGCCGGAACGTAGTTCCACCCAACCCTGAGCCTTGTTCATGGCGGGCGCCGGCCTAGATTGGCCCCTCAAGTCCCCCCAAACGCGTCACAGGCCGCAAGAACAACGGAGTACTACCATGAACTGGCTGAAATCATTGGCTGTCGCGGGCGCTGTTCAGCTGCTTGCCATCCTCCCCGGCCAGGCCGGCGAAAACCTCGACGCCATCAAGGCTGCCGGTGTGCTGAAGATCGGAACGGAGGGTACCTATGCGCCCTTCACCTATCACGACGAGAGCGGCAAGCTCGTCGGCTTCGACGTCGAGATCGGCGAGGCGATTGCCGGGCAGCTGGGCGTGAAGCCCGAATTCGTAGAAGGCAAGTGGGACGGTCTCATCGCCGGGCTCGACGCCAAGCGGTACGACACGGTTATCAATCAGGTCGGCATCACCGAGGAGCGCAAGGCGAAGTTCGACTTCTCCGACCCCTACATTGCCTCCAAGGCTGCGCTGATCGTCCGCGAGGACAACAGCGACATCAAGAGCTTCGCCGATCTCTCCGGCAAGAAGGCGGCACAGTCGCTGACCAGCAACTACGGCAAGATGGCCGAGCAGGCCGGCGCCGAGCTGGTTGGCACGGACGGTTTCGACCAGTCGATTGCCCTGGTCGTCCAGGGGCGCGCCGACGCCACCATCAACGACAGCCTGTCCTTCCTCGACTTCAAGAAGAAGCAGCCCGGTGCGCCGGTGAAGATCGTGGCGACCCAGGGCGAAGCCTCCGAGTCCGGCGTGATCGTGCGCAAGGGCGACCCGGAGCTGGTTGCCGCCATCAACGAGGCGCTGAAGCAGATCAAGGCCGACGGCACCTATCAGAAGATCGCCGAAAAGTATTTCGGCCAGGACGTCTCGCAGTAGCCGACGCCACGACGGCAATCGACCCCCACTCCGGCCTTCGGGCCACCTCTTCCCCGGCTGCGGGGGGAGGAAAAGCGACGCAGGACTCCCTTCCTCTCCCCCGGCTCTGGGGGAGGGATGGCTCGCCCGCAGGGCGAGACGGAGTGGGGGATTTCCCTTAGCTCCGTCGCTCCCCTATCGTACGGAAACGGTGCGAGGCAGGGAGGCGGGGCTGCCTAGCCACCACGACCCGAGGGGAGGCCCAGCGTGCCGCACTGGCTGCAACTGATGCTCGACTCGCTCGGCCCGCTTCTGTGGGCCGCGCTTGCCTTCACCATCCCGCTCACCCTTCTGTCCTTCGTGTTCGGGCTCGCGCTCGGACTGATATCGGCGCTCATCCGCCTGTTCGGCCCGCGGCCGCTGGCGGCGGTCGTGCGCTTCTACGTCTGGATCATTCGTGGCACGCCGCTCCTCGTCCAGCTCTTCCTGATCTTCTACGGACTGCCCTCCGCCGGCATCCTCCTCGATGCCTTCCCGGCGGCGCTGATCGGCTTCACGCTCAACATCGGCGCCTACAGCTCGGAGATCATACGGGCCGCCATCTCCTCGGTCGCCAAGGGCCAGTGGGAAGCGTCGTTCTCCATCGGCATGTCCTGGAGCCAGACCATGCGCCGCACCATCCTGCCACAGGCGGCCCGCGTCGCCGTCCCCCCGCTGTCGAACACCTTCATCTCGCTGGTCAAGGACACCTCGCTCGCAGCGGCGATCACTGTTCCGGAGCTTTTCCAGGCCGCGCAGCGCATCGTTGCCGTCACCTACGAACCCCTGATCCTCTACATCGAGGCCGCGCTCATCTATCTCGCCATCAGCTCGATCCTGTCCGCGTTGCAGGCGCGGCTGGAGCTTCGTCTCGGCCGGTATGGCGGCTTCATGGAGGCGCGCGCGTGATCGAGCTGTCCCACATCGTCAAGAAGTTCGGCGATCACACGGTGCTGGACGATGTCAGCATCACCTTCGCCGAGGGCAGCGTCACGGCGCTCATCGGTCCCTCCGGCGGCGGCAAGTCGACCCTACTCCGCTGCATCAACCTGCTCGAGACCCCGACGTCGGGCACGGTTCAGATCGGCGAGGAAAGGATCGAGTTCCATCCGGGCCGCAAGGTCGGCTGGGCGGCGATCCAGAAGCTGCGCCGGAAGACGGGCATGGTGTTCCAGAACTTCCAGCTCTTTCCCCATCGCACGGCCATCGAGAACGTCTCGGAATCGCTGACGACGGTGCTGAAATGGCCGAAGGAGCGGGCCCGCCAGAGGGCGCTCGAACTGCTGGAGAAGGTCGGTCTCGCCCACAAGGCCGACGCCTGGCCGGCGACCCTGTCCGGCGGACAGCAACAGCGCGTCGCGATCGCCCGGGCGCTGGCGCCTTCGCCGGAAGTGCTGCTGTGCGACGAACCGACCTCGGCGCTCGACCCGGAACTGGCCGGCGAAGTCGTGGAGGTGCTGGCACAGCTGGCCCGCGAGGGCACCACAATGGTGATCGCCACGCATGACCTTCGCCTCGCCTCCACGATCGCCCAGGAAGCGGTGTTCCTCGATGCGGGCATCGTGGTCGAGAAAGGCCCGTCCCGCGCCCTGTTCGGCGATCCTCAGCGCGAGCGCACCCGGCGCTTCATCGCGACGCTCATACAGAAGCCGGCCGAGCAGGAAGGCAGCGGCATCTGAAGCGCGAGCTCCCGCCCCGCTTACGGCGTGGCACCGCCAGCCCCTATCCGAGCACCTCGTGCGCGGCGCGCATGAGGATCCGCGAGCCGATCGGGATGAGGTCATCGGGGAAGTCGTAGTCGGGATTGTGCAGCGATGGGTAGCCTTCGCCGGCGCCGAGGAAGAACATGGCGGACGCTGCCTTGTGGCCGAAGATGCCGAAATCCTCCGAGGCGCGCATCGGCAGGCCGTCCTCGCCATGCCGGATGCCTTCCGCGTCGAGGGCGGTCCGAAGTATCTGGACGGCCTCCGATGCGTTCACGCTGGCGACGAAGATCTCGTGGTAGTCGAACCGGACCGACAGCTTCTCCTGCGCGGCGATCTCCCTGGCCAGATTTTCAGCGGCTTCGCACAGGCCCGCCATGTGGTCGTCGCGGCGTGTGCGCAGCGTCGCCCAGACCTCCGCCTGTCCAGGGGCGATGCCGAACACGGCCTCGCCCATCTCGACATGGGTGACAGTGACCATGCGGAAATCGTCGTCCTCGACCGTACCATGTCCGAGCGCGACCAGCCGTGGCATCATCTGGCTCACCGCCAGCATCGGCGAGGTCCCGGTTTCCGGCATGGAGGAATGCGCGGTCTTGCCTTCCAGGATGATGCGCATGCCGCGGGACGCACAGTTGACCACGCCCGGGCGGATACGCACCTCGCCGAACGGGACGCCCGGCAGGTTGTGCAGCGAGAAGGCGAAATCCGGCGCAATCTCGGCATAGCGCGGATCGGCCACGACGCCGGCTGCCCCGTTGCCCGTCTCCTCGGCGGGCTGGAACATCAGCACCACCCGACCGCGCGAAGGCCTGTTGCGTCCGAACTGCCGGCCGAGCGAGGCGATGATCGCGGTGTGCCCGTCATGGCCGCACATGTGCGACTTGCCCGGGATTCGTGAGGAATGCGGCACGCCGGACAACTCGTGGATCGGCAGGGCATCGAGCTCGGAGCGGAACAGCACCGTCGGTCCCGGCTTGCCGCTGTCGTAGATCGCGGCCACGCCATGCCCGCCGAGCCCGGTCAGCACGGCATCCGGCCTTGTGTCCGCCAGAAAGTCCACGACGGCCTTCGCCGTGTTCTCCTCCTCGTTGGAAATCTCCGGATACTGGTGCAGTTGGCGCCGGAAGGCCGTGAGGTCAATGATGTCGTGGTTTGTCAGTGTCACGTCGAGACTCCGCTCCGGCGACGTTCGGGATGCTGCTTCTTCTGGAATACTTCCGTAGCGCGCCCGGACCGGTTTGCGAAGGTCACCGGCCGTTCACGGGCAATCGCTGTCGCGCACGTACCGCGCCTTCACCCAGCCCTTGGTCACCCTGTCGGCGTTGTAGTGCGTGACCGGACACCAGCGGCTGCCCCAGGGAAGCGACATCGGCTGGCAGGCGGCGTCGAGGTGGATGATGCCGTGGTGGCCTGGCACGAGCACGTCGACGATGTGCGATTGCGCCGAAGCCTTGGCGCGCATGTTGAGGCCGTCGTTGGCGGCGACGTTCACCACGATCAGGCAGCCCGGCCCGCTGGTGGCCGAAGCCGGCGATGGTCCGGCGACCAGCGCGATGAAGAGGGTGGCGCAAGCCGCGAGTGCGGCAGGATAGGGGATCGATGCCGGCATGGTTTCTCCTGGCGCAGCTCACGTTCCTGCCCGAGCCTACAACCCGCGCTTGCCCCACGAAAGCATCATACCCGTTCTTCATGGAGGACTGCCGGGCGCCGTGGTTAATCCCACACTGGTCGGTTGCAAGCGCGAACCTGGAAGCTTCGACAGACTGGCGGTCGGTTAAACGGTAAAGCCGATCAGGGCCGCGCCTTCACGGAACCGTTCGACGGCGTCGGGAGCGAAGCGGAACGCGCCGAGAAAGTCTTGCGGCCCGTAGGCGGGATTCTGCAGGCGGATGCGCGCAGCTTGCGCCCGTGCCTCGTCGATGCGCCCGGCGAGCGCGAGGCAGTGCGCCGCGATCGCCAGGATGTGGACGTGCGCGTTCGGTCGCGACACCGCACGCAGCCCCCATTCCGCCGCCTCGTCATAGGCGCCGAGTCTCACCAGCGCCATCGCGCGCGCGCCGAGCATGCCGAACAACAGCGGGTCGCACGGGCTCAACAGCCTCGAATGGTCGGCCGAGCCGATGGCAGTGATCGGATCGCCGGACTGGCAGTGCACGAAGGACAAGGCATAGTGGCCGAGCGCGAAGTTCGGGCTGAGATGGACGGACTGCTCCAGCTCGCGCAGCGCCTCCTGGGCTTCCCCGGCCATCCAGAGGGCGCGGCCCATGGACCAGTGCGCGGCGGGGTTCTGGTCGTCCACCAGGACGCTCTGGCCGGCAGCCTCCAGCGCCAGTCTGGTCTGCTCGGCCCGGTCGCCCCAGTTCTGGAAGGCGCTCTGCCAGTGGGTGAAGGACAGTCCCGCATAGGCGCGTGAAAAGGTCGGGTCGAGGCGCGCCGAGAAGCGGAAGAATTCCGCCGCTTTCGCGTTCTCCTCGCGCGTGAAGCGGTACATGTGCCACAGACCGCGATGATAGGCCTCCCAGGCGTCCAGCGAGTCGGGATGCTTCAGCATCGCCCGGTTCCGCTCGGCGGTCTCGATTTCCGCCGCGATGCTGGAGACGATGCCGTTGCTGATTTCCTCGATCACCGCCAGCCGGTCGGCGGAGGCCACCTCGAACCGGTCTGTCCAGACGATATGCTCCGTGGCGACCTCTGCGATCTCGGCGGCGACGGTGACGCCGCTCTTTCCTTCCTGGAGGAAGCCGGTCGCAACATAGTCGACGCCGAGGCGTCGGCCGATCTCGGGCAGTCCCAGGTTCTCGTCGGCGATCGCGAAGACCGAGCCGCGCGCGATGACGAACAGGTTCCTCAGCCGGGCCAGTCGGCTGATGATGTCATGGGTAAGCGCGTCGCCGAGCGTGCTCTGCCCGAGGCGGCCGGAGTAGAGCCCGCGAAACGGCATCACCGCGACGGAGGCGCGGCGGGTCGGCGATGCCGGCGTGGCCGCTGGATCCCTTGCCGCCTCGAGAGGCACCACCGGCATGGCCGACACGGTCGCGATCTGGCCGCGAATCCGCGCCCAGGCATCACGCACTGGCGAGAAGTCAACGCCTTCCGAGGCGAACATCCTGCCTGCCGTCTCCATGTGGCGGGCGCAATCATCCAGCAGGCCGCGTCGCGCGAGCTCCGCGAGCAACCGCCCGTGGGCGCGCACGTCGAGCGGAGCGTGTTCGAGCCAGCGGCGGGCACCGGCGATCCCCTCGGGCGTCCCGACGGGCATCCTCCCGACAAGTTCTGCCAGCGCCATGACATGGTGGGAACGGAATTCGTTGCGCCGGCCGGCGAGCCAGTGCCCGAATTCGGCGCTGCGTTCGACCTCCACGCCCTCGAGGAACTCCTCTTCGCAGGCTGCGACGATGTCCTGAAGATCGCCGTTCGACAGCCTGTCGAAGCCTGAGCCGGCGGCCTGCATGATCCGGATCGCATCGACGGCGCAGCCCTCGAGGTCGAGCGAGACACGGTCCTCTTCGGCCCGCACGCGCTTACGGTCAGGCGAGTCGAGCAGCGCACGAAGCTTGCTCAGGCACCAGCGCAGCTCGCCGCGCGGATCGTTGGGAACGTCCCAGAACAGGCTGCAGAGCCGCTCGCGCGCAACCGGGTGCGGCGACAGGGCGAGGTAGGCGAGGAGGGCTCGCACCTTGCGCGAGGGCGGGAGCCGTTGCGCCACGCCGCCGCGCAACAATTCGGCCAGCCCGAACAGCTTCAGTTCGAGCGTGGAATTGTTGGGTACTGCATCGAGATCTGTCGATCCCATGCCGACTCCCACGGTTGCTCCCACGCCAGCGCCTCTCTCGCAGTCTAACAGTTCCGCTGCAAACAGACAGATCACAACACGCCCCGGTCCGTCGAACTTCGACGATTCAAGGCGAGACACCATTGGAGGAAGTTAAAGTCATGCTCATGAAAGCAGAACAACGAGCAGTGACCGGCCGCGGTCGGCTGTTCGACAGCGTCCTGGAGACAATAGGCGATACGCCATGCATCCGCATCAACAATCTCGGAGTAAACAATACCACGATCTATGTGAAGGCGGAGTTCTTCAATCCGGCTGCGTCGGTGAAGGACCGTCTCGCCATCGCGATCATCGAGGAAGCGGAGCGCAGCGGCGCGCTCAAACCTGGCCAGACCGTGGTTGAAGCCACCAGCGGAAACACCGGCATCGGTCTGGCCATGGTCTGTGCCCAGAAGGGCTATCCGCTCGTCGTCACCATGGCCGACAGCTTCTCCGTGGAGCGGCGTCGGCTGATGCGCATGCTCGGCGCCAAGGTCGTGCTCACGCCGCGTGCCCAGAAGGGCTTCGGCATGTATCTCAAGGCGGTGGAGCTCGCCGCGAAGAACGGCTGGTTCCTCGCCCGCCAGTTCGAGAACATGGCCAACCCCGACATCCACGAGCGCACCACCGGCCGCGAGATCATCAACGATTTCGCCGGCCAGCGGTTGGACTGCTTCGTGACCGGCTATGGCACTGGCGGCACCGTCGTCGGCGTGTCGCGCGTGCTGCGGCGCGAACGCCCGGATACGCGCATCGTGCTGGCCGAGCCGGCCAACGCGCGGCTCCTCGGAAGCGGCGAGGTCCAGCAGCGCGGCGCCGACGGGGCTCCGGCCGCGAGCCATCCGGCTTTCGAACCGCATCCCATCCAGGGGTGGACGCCGGACTTCATCCCGAACGTGCTGCAGGAAGCCATCGACCATCACTACTACGACGAGATCGTTCCGATCGCTGGTCCCCAGGCGATGGAGTGGGCGCGGATGCTGGCGCAGAAGGAAGGGATCCTTACGGGAGTATCCGGCGGGGCCACCTTCGGCGTGGCGCGACAGATAGCCGAACGCTCGCCGGAGGGTTCGGTGATCCTGTGCATGCTGCCGGACACCGGGGAGCGGTATCTCTCGACGCCACTGTTCGAGTCCATTCCGGCCGAGATGGACGAGGAAGAGTGGGCGCTCTCCCGCTCGACCCCCGGCTTCCAGATAGCCGCCGAGTAGCAGGGAGGCCGCGATGGACGCGCATGCCGCGCGAAACGGGGACCAACAGCCCTCCGTGCCGGATCGTGCCGAGACGCTCGACCCCGCGGACTGGGCGTCCGTCGCAGCCTTGGCACATCGCATGGTCGACGATGCGGTGCGCCACCTCCGGGATCTCCGCGAGCGCCCGGTGTGGCAGCCTATGCCGAAACATGTGGAGGCGCAGTTCCATGCACCTCTACCGGACGGTCCAACGCCGATCGAGGGCGTGTACGAGATCGTGAGGAACAACGTGCTGTCCTATCCGATGGGCAACATCCATCCCCGCTTCTGGTCCTGGTTCATGGGCTCCGGCAACTTTACCGGCGCGCTCGCCGACTTCATCGCGGCGGTACAGGGGTCCAACGTCGGCGGCGGCAGCCATGCGGCGGCCCTGATCGACCAGCAGGTGGTCGGCTGGCTCAGGCAGATGGTAGGGCTGCCCGAAAGCGGCAGCGGAACGCTGGTCAGCGGCGGCTCGATGGCCAACCTGCTGGGCCTGACCGTCGCCCGCAATGCGATGGCCGGGATCGATCTGCGCGAGGAGGGGCTTTCGGCACTGCCGCGGCCGATGCGCTTCTATGCCTCGGACCAGGCGCATTCCTGCCACCGCAAGGCGGTGGAGGCGATCGGGCTGGGCTACAAGGCGCTGCGCCGCAGCCGCACCGACTCCGCCTGTCGCATCGACATGGAGGCGTTGCGCCGGGCCATCGCCGAGGACCGCAGGGCCGGCCACGCTCCGGCCTGCATCATTGGCACGGCGGGCACGGTCAACAGTGGCGCCATGGACGACCTGACCGCCCTGGCCGATCTGGCCGAGGAGGAGGGGCTGTGGTTCCACGTCGACGGCTGCATCGGTGCCCTCCTCGCCATCGCCCCGCAGAACGCGTGGCGCGTGAAGGGCATCGAGCGGGCCGACTCGCTGGCCCTCGATCCCCACAAGTGGCTGCACGCGCCGTTCGAGGTCGGCTGTGCGCTTTTCCGCGACCGCGCGAAGCACCGCGCCACCTTCGCGGTCTCGCCCGAATATCTCCAGGCCACCGAGCGCGGCATCGCCTCCGCCGAGTTCCTTTTCGAATACGGGCTGCAGACCAGTCGCGGCTTCGGCGCGCTCAAGGTCTGGATGGCAATGATGGAACATGGCGTCGCCAAGTTCGGCCGCCTGATCGACCAGAACATCGCCCAGGCGGCGCGCCTCGCCGACCTGGTGCGCTCGCACCCACCGCTGCAACTGGTCGCCGAGCCGGAGATCAACATCGTCTGCTTCCGCTACGCGCCGGCGGGATTCAACGAGGAGGAGACAAAGCGGCTGAACGTCGAGATCATGCTCCGGCTGCAGGAGGCGGGCACGGCCGCGCTGTCGGACACGACGCTGCGTGGCCGCCACTGCCTGCGGGCGGCGATCTGCAATCATCGCACCCTGGACTCGGACATCGACCTGCTCGTCGCCGAGATCCTGCGCATCGGTGGCGAGGTACTGCGCCAGTGAGCACCGACTTCGCCCGCCTGCGCGATCATCTTACCCCGGCTGGCCCGTTCGCCCCGCGCGCCCGCCGGAGACGCGCGCCCCCACCGCCTCGCCACCCGGAGGCGTGGGGGCCGTGTCGCATCCGCGTCGGTCGGATGGGCCTTGCCCCCGCTTCAGAATGATGGACATGGCGCGCGCTGTCCGCTACCGCTTTCCCGAGCTCTGAGGGAGAGAGAGATCATGGCGCTCGTCATCGAGGGTGAGGAAACGATCGCCGCGCCGGTCGACCGGGTGTGGCAGGCGATGAACGATCCGGAGGTGCTCAAGGCTTGCATCCCGGGTTGCCAGAGCCTGGAAAAGACGTCCGACACCGAGATGACCGCGACGGTGGTGCTGAAGATCGGCCCGATCAAGGCCACCTTCAACGGGGCCGTCACGCTGGAGAACCTGAACCCGCCGCACTCCTACACGATCACCGGCGAAGGCAAGGGCGGCATTGCCGGCTTCGCCAAGGGTGGCGCCGACGTCACCCTGAGCGAGGCTGGGCCGGGCCAGACGCTGCTCAAATACGCCGCGAAGGCGGATGTCGGCGGCAAGATCGCCCAGCTCGGCAGCCGGCTCATCACCTCCACCTCGAAGAAGCTGGCCGGCGAGTTCTTCGCCACTTTCAACGAGCGTGTAAGCGGCACCTGACCAAGTCTCGCGAGCAGCTCCGCCGAAACAACGGGCTGTTCGCCACGCGCGCCGCTGTCGGGACGCGGCCTGCCCGATCCTATTCGAACACGATGGCCGGCGTCGCCCCAGCGGCCTTGCCCTGTTCCTCGCGCAGTCGTTCCAGGACCTTCGCAGCGATCTGCCGGTAGACGGTGGCGTGAGGCCCGTCCGGCGCGGCGATCACGACCGGCTGGCCTGCGTCCGACCCTTCCCGGATCGCCATCTCGAGCGGCACTTCGCCCAGGAAGGTGACGTCGAGCCGCTCCGCTTCGCGGCGCGCGCCGCCGTGGCCGAAGATGTCGTAGCGCTTGCCGGTGTCGGGAGCCACGAAGTAGCTCATGTTCTCGACGATGCCGAGCAGCGGCACGTCCACCTTGCGGAACATGTTCAGGCCCTTTCGGGCGTCGATCAGCGCCAGGTCCTGCGGCGTCGACACGATCACCGCGCCGGCCATGGGTACGCTCTGGGCCATGGTGAGCTGGGCGTCGCCGGTGCCGGGCGGCATGTCGACCACCAGGATGTCCAACGGACCCCACTCGACCTCGCGCAGCATCTGGGTCAGCGCCGACATGACCATCGGGCCACGCCAGATCATCGGGGTCTCCTCCTCGACGAGGAAGCCCATCGACATGACCTTGAGGCCGTAGTTCTCCATCGGCTGGAGGATGCGGCCGTCCGCGCTCTGCGGCCGGCCCTTGATGTTCATCAGACGTGGCACCGATGGGCCGTAGATGTCGGCGTCGAGCAGGCCGACCTTGAGGCCGGTAGCAGCAAGCGCCAGCGCGAGGTTGACCGCCGTCGTCGACTTGCCGACGCCCCCCTTGCCCGAGGCCACCGCGATGATCGCCTGGATGCCGGGGATGCCGCGCCTGCCGCTCGTGGGCGAGGGCGCGCCCGCACCGGGTCGCGCGGCCGCCGGAGGCGGGGAGGCCGGGCGAGGCGCCGGACGCGGCGGCGGCGCGGACGCCATGCCGCCGCCCTTTTTCTCGGCGGTAAGCGCGACGACAGCACCGGTCACGCCAGGCACAGTCTTGACCGCGCGCTCTGCGGCTGCCCGCAGCGGTTCCAGTTCCTGTGCGCGGTCGGCGGGGACGGTGATGGAGAAGAACACCTTGCCGTCGGCGATGAAGATTTCGGAGACCAGGCCTAGCGTGACGATGTCACCCTCGAAATCCGGTCCCTTGACGCTCTTGAGTTTCTCGATGACGGCTTCGCGGCTAACGGACATGGCGCTTCCAATCGTGGCTGCGCTCCAGATAGTGCGATCCGCGCCGAATCGCCACCGGGCATGATGGGGGCGGTCTATTGGTCGCGCAGCGCGCGTCGGAGGATCTTGCCGACCGGCGTCTTGGGCAGCGTGTCGCGGAACTCGATATGTTTGGGCCGCTTGTAGCCGGTGAGGTTGTCCCGGCACCAGGCACGCACGGTCTCCTCCGTCAGGCTCGCGTCCTTGCGGACGATGAACAGCTTTGGCGCTTCGCCGGAATGGGCGTCCGGCACGCCGATCGCGGCGACCTCTAGCACCCCCGGTATGCGGGCGACGACGTCCTCGAGCTCGTTCGGATAGACGTTGAAGCCCGACACCAGGATCATGTCCTTCTTGCGGTCCACGATCTTGACGTAGCCGCGCTCGTCCATGAAGCCCATGTCGCCCGACCGGAAGAAGCCGTCGGCGGTCATCACCTTCGCGGTCTCGTCCGGCCGGTTCCAGTAGCCCGCCATCACCTGCGGTCCGCGGATGCAGATCTCGCCGACCTCGCCGAGCGGCAGGGCGTTGCCGTCGTCGTCGCGGATCGCGATCTCGGTGGAGGGGATCGGCAGGCCAATCGTTGCCGTGAATTCGGTCGTCGCCACGAGGTTGGCCGTTGCGACCGGCGAGGTCTCCGACAGGCCGTATCCTTCGACGATCGTGGAGCCGGTGAGTTCGCGCCACCGCTCGGCGACCACGTGCTGCACGGCCATGCCCCCCGCCATCGTCAGCTTCAGGTCGGAGAAGTCCAGCTTCCGGAACTCGGCATTGTTGAGAAGCGCATTGAACAGCGTGTTGAGGCCCGGGAAGAAGTGGAACCTGTGCCGGGAGAGTTCCTTGGCGAAGCCGGGGATGTCGCGCGGATTGGGGATGAGGAGGTTCGTGGCGCCGAGCCGCATGCCCATCAGCGCGTTCACCGTCAGGGCGAAGATATGATAGAGCGGCAGCGCGCAGACGAAGGTGAGGTTCCGAGGGCGTTCCTTCGTCTTGTAGGCGCAGTCCAGCCAGGGTTCGAGCTGCAGCACGTTCGCCACCACGTTGCGGTGGAGCAGCATCGCCCCCTTTGCCACGCCGGTGGTGCCGCCGGTGTATTGCAGGAAGGCGAGATCGTCGGGCGCGACCTCCGCCGGTTCGAACTTGCGGCGGGCGCCGATCTGCAGCGCATCCTTGAAGCGGGTGTGGCCCGGCAGGTTCCAGGCGGGCACGAGCTTCTTCACCCGCCGCACCACGAAGTTGACCAGCAGCCCCTTGAGACCCAGCATGTCGCCCATCGTCGCAACGATGACATGCCGGACCGCGGTGCGTTGGACTACCGCCTGCAGGGTCGCCGCGAAGTTCTCCAGGATGATGATCGCTTCTGCGCCTGAATCCTTCAGCTGGTGCTCGAGCTCGCGCGGCGTGTAGAGCGGGTTGATGTTGACCACGACATAGCCCGCGCGCAGCACCGCCATCATCGCCACGGGGTACTGCAGCACGTTCGGCATCATCAGCGCGACGCGCGCGCCCTTCGCCAGCCCCTTCGACTGCAGGAACGCGCCGAGCTGGTCCGATTTCGTCAGGAGTTCGCCGTATGTCAGCTCCTTGTCCATGCAGGAAAACGCTGGTTCGGAGGCATGGCGCTTGCATGCCTCCGCCATCAGGTCGGCAATGGACGTGATCCCGGCAGGGTCGATGTCGGCCGGCACGTCCGTGGGGTAGCTGGCCAGCCACGGCCTTGCCGGTGGCCCGGAACTCGACGTCGCGGTCGTCACGATGCTCATGCTCCCTCCTCCTGGCGGGCACTCCCGCGACCGGGCCGGCCACGAGGGTAGTTATGATACCTTGCGTCAAAGAAGTCGCTAACAGACCTCGCTGACGTCCAAGTTTCCCGGCGGCCGGTAAAGCTGCCGTGACCGTGGCTCTCTCACCTTCTCTTTCTCTTCGCGGATGTGTTAAAGGCCCGCGCCATCAGGATTAGCTGCGGATTCTTGGCCTCTCGAACCTCCCTGGCGCTTTCCCTTGGGAAATCTCCCGGGGAGTTCCAAAGGCTTGGAATCGGTGCTTATATGCCTTCTTCACGAGCCTCCGAGGGGCTTGGAAGATAAACAGGGAGCAATCGATGATCAGGAAACTGACGTTCGCGGCCGCGCTTCTCGCGGCGACCGCGCTGACAGGCGTGGCGAACGCAAAGACTTTCGTATACTGCTCGGAAGGCTCGCCCGAAGGCTTCGACCCCGGCCTTTACACCGCTGGCACCACCTTCGACGCGGCAGCGCACACCGTCTACAGCCGCCTTCTCGAGTTCAAGAAGGGCACCACGGAAGCCGAGCCGGGCTTGGCCGAGAGCTGGGAGATCTCCGACGACGGCCTGGAGTACACCTTCAAGCTGCGTCCGGGCGTCAAGTTTCAGACGACCGAGTTCTTCACGCCGACCCGCGACCTCAATGCCGACGACGTGATCTTCTCCTTCGAGCGCCAGCTCAAGCCCGACCATCCGTGGCACCAGTATGTGCCGGGCACGTCGTGGGAATATTTTGCCGGCATGGGCATGCCCGAGCTGATCTCCTCGATCGACAAGGTCGATGACATGACGGTGAAGTTCGTGCTGAAGCAGCGCGAAGCGCCGTTCCTGGCCAACCTGGCCATGCCCTTCGCCTCGATCATGTCCAAGGAATACGCCGACAAGCTCGAAGCCGACGGCAAGAAGGAGCAGCTGAACCAGATGCCGCTCGGCACCGGCGCCTTCGCCTTCGTCGGCTACCAGCAGGACGCCGTCATCCGCTACAAGGCTCATCCGGACTATTGGGGCGGCAAGCAGAAGATCGACGACCTGGTGTTCGCCATCACCACCGACGCGGCCGTGCGCTACCAGAAGCTCAAGGCCGGCGAGTGTCACCTGATGCCGTTCCCGAACTCGGCCGACGTCGAGTCGATGAAGGCTGATCCGGCGCTGAAGGTGATGGAGCAGGAAGGTCTGAACGTGGCCTATCTCGCCTACAACACCACGCAGCCGCCCTTCGACAAGGTCGAGGTGCGCAAGGCGCTCAACATGGCGATCAACAAGCAGGCGATCGTCGACGCGGTGTTCCAGGGTGCAGCCACGCCGGCGAAGAACCCGATCCCGCCGACCATGTGGTCCTACAACGAGACGATCCAGGACGATCCGTACGATCCGGAAGCGGCCAAGAAGATGCTCGAGGAGGCCGGTGCCGCCGGCCTGACGATGAAGGTCTGGGCGATGCCCGTCGCACGGCCCTACATGCTCAACGCGCGCCGCGCGGCCGAGCTGATCCAGTCTGACTTCGAGAAGATCGGCGTCAAGGCCGAGATCGTGTCCTACGAATGGGCCGAGTATCTCGACAAGTCGAAGGCCAAGGACCGTGACGGTGCGGTCATCCTCGGCTGGACGGGCGACAACGGCGACCCGGACAACTTCCTGCACACCCTGCTCGGCTGCGCTGCCGTGGGCGGCAACAACCGTGCGCAGTGGTGCAACGAGGAGTTCGACAAGCTGGTGAACCAGGCCAAGACCATCACGGACCAGGCCGAGCGCGCCAAGCTCTACGAACAGGCGCAGGTCGTCTTCAAGCGCGAGGCACCCTGGGCGACGCTCGACCACTCGCTGGCCGTCGTGCCGATGCGCAAGGAGGTCGAGGGCTTCGTGCAGAGCCCGCTCGGCGACTACGACTTCAAGGGCGTCGACCTGGTCGAGTAAGGTCGACTTGAAGAAACTTGGGGGGGCGTTCGCGCAGCGAGCGCCCCTTCCTGCTATGTAGGCCGGCCGGTTCGGGCCGGTGAGACGTGGGACGATCTGAGGTCCGCGATGCTCCGATTTCTCTTCAAGCGACTGGCGGTGCTGATCCCGACCTTCATCGGGGTGTCGATCATCGCCTTCTCTTTCATCCGAATGCTGCCCGGCGACCCGGTGGCGCTGCTGTCGGGCGAGCGCGTCATGTCGCCGGAACGTCATGCGGAAATCTCGCATCAACTCGGGTTAGACCGACCCATCGTGATCCAGTACCTGGACTATCTGTGGGGTGTGCTGAGAGGCGATTTCGGAAATTCGATTTCGACCAAGGCTCCGGTGCTGGACCAGTTCTTCCAGCTTTTCCCTGCTACCCTCGAGCTTTCCATCTGCGCCATCATCTTCGCTGTCGTTCTCGGCATCCCGGCCGGCGTCTTTGCCGCCATCAAGCGTGGTTCGGCCTTCGACCAGTCCATCATGGGGGCCGCACTGGTCGGCTACTCCATGCCGATCTTCTGGTGGGGCCTGCTCCTGATCATCCTGTTCTCCGGCATCCTGCAGTGGACGCCGGTGTCGGGCCGCATCTCGCTTATGTACTTCTTCCCGAACGTCACGGGTTTCATGCTGATCGATTCGCTGTTGTCGGGCGAAAAGGGAGCCTTCAAGTCGGCCGTCAGCCATCTGATCCTGCCGACCATCGTGCTGGGCACCATTCCGCTGGCGGTGATCGCGCGGCAGACGCGCTCGGCCATGCTTGAAGTGCTCGGCGAGGACTATGTCCGGACCGCGCGTGCCAAGGGTCTGTCGCCCTTCCGCGTCGTCGGCATCCACGCGCTGCGCAACGCCATGATCCCGGTCATCACCACCATCGGCTTGCAGGTCGGCGTGCTCATGGCCGGTGCGATCCTGACCGAGACGATCTTCTCCTGGCCGGGCATCGGCAAGTGGATGGTCGATTCGGTCTTCCGCCGCGACTATCCGGTGATCCAGGGCGGGCTACTCATCATCGCGGGCATCATCATGCTGGTGAACCTCGCCGTGGACCTGCTCTACGGCCTCATCAACCCGCGCATCCGGCACTGAGGAAACACCGATGACCGCCGAAGCCGCCCCTTCCGTCTCCCTCGACCCGTCCCGCCGCCGGCGCCTCGCCGAGTTCTGGTACTACTTCTCGGAGAACCGCGGCGCGGTGATCGGGCTCTGGGTCTTCCTGCTCATCGTTCTCGTCGCCATTCTGGCCCCGGTGATCGCACCGCACGCCCCGAACGCCCAGTATCGCGACGCCGTGCTGCTGCCGCCATTCTGGGAAAGCGGCGGGCGCGCCACGTTCATCCTCGGCACCGACGCGGTCGGCCGCGACATCCTCTCGCGTCTTCTCTACGGTGCGCAGTACTCGCTTTTCATCGGCGTGGTGGTCACCACGCTGGCGCTCGTCGGCGGCATCGTCGTCGGCGTCATCGCCGGTTATGCAGGCGGATGGCTCGATACGGCCATCATGCGCATCATGGACATCATCCTGGCCTTTCCTTCGCTGCTTCTGGCGCTGGTGCTCGTCGCAGTGCTGGGGCCGGGACTGACCAACGCGATGATTGCGATCGCGCTCGTGCTGCAGCCGCACTTCGTCAGGCTGACGCGCGCCGCCGTGATGGGAGAGAAGAATCGCGAGTACGTTATCGCGGCGCGCGTGGCCGGCGCTCGGCCGATGCGGCTGATGTTCCGCACCATCCTGCCCAACTGCATGGCGCCCCTGATCGTTCAGGCGACGCTTTCCTTCTCCAACGCCATCCTCGACGCAGCCGCCCTCGGCTTCCTCGGCATGGGCGCACAGCCGCCGACGCCGGAATGGGGCACCATGCTGGCCGAGGCGCGGGAGTTCATCCTGCGCGCGTGGTGGGTGGTCACGTTCCCCGGCCTCGCCATTCTGATCACCGTGCTGGCGATCAACCTGATGGGCGATGGCCTGCGTGACGCGCTCGATCCGAAGCTGAAGCGGAGCTGAGTCCTGGCCATGCCCCTTCTCGAAATCGAAAACCTCGTCGTCGAGTTCCAGACCGCCGCCGGTCCGTTCCGTGCCGTCGACGGCATCTCGCTGCATGTCGATTCGCGCGAGGTTCTGGCCATCGTCGGCGAGAGCGGCTCGGGCAAGTCCGTTTCGATGCTCGCGGTCATGGGACTGCTGCCGTGGACGGCGCGCGTCACCGCCGATCGCATGACCTTCGCCGGCCGCGACCTGCTCACCATGTCGACCTCCGAGCGTCGCAGGTTGGTCGGCAAGGACCTGGCGATGATCTTCCAGGAGCCGATGGCCAGCCTCAATCCCTGTTTCACGGTCGGCTTCCAGATCGAGGAAGTTCTGAAGGTGCACATGGGCCTCGACCGCAAGGCCCGCCGCGAACGGGCGATCGAACTTCTGCACGCGGTCGGCATACCCGAGCCGGCGGAAAGGCTGTCGAGCTTCCCGCACCAGATGTCCGGCGGCCAGTGCCAGCGCGTCATGATCGCCGTCGCGCTTGCCTGCAATCCGAAGCTGCTGATCGCCGACGAACCCACGACCGCGCTGGACGTGACCATCCAGAAGCAGATCCTCGACCTCCTGATGCGGCTGCAGGCCGAGCACGGCATGGCCCTGATCATGATCACCCACAACATGGGGGTCGTGGCCGAGACCGCGGACCGCGTCATCGTCCAGTACAGGGGCCGAAAGATGGAGGAAGCCGACGTGCTGACGCTGTTCGAGAACCCGAAGAGCAACTACACCAAGGCGCTCCTGTCGGCGCTGCCGGAGAACGCCACCGGCGACCGGCTCCCCACCATCGCCGACTTCATGCGCGACGGCGGCTTCACGGAGGCGGTCCAATGAGTGTTCCGATCGTCGAAGGCAGGAACATCGTCCGCGACTACCACGTTCGCGGCGGCCTGTTTGGGCAGGCGCGGACGGTCCACGCCGTGAAGGGCGTGAGCTTCAAGGTCGAGAAGGGCAAGACGCTGGCGATCGTCGGGGAGAGCGGCTGCGGCAAGTCTACGCTCGCGCGCATCATCACCCTCATCGACGAGGCGACCTCGGGCGACCTCCTGATAGAAGGCACCAAGGTGGACATCTCCAAAGGGCGGCTGTCGCCCGAGATGCGCCGCAAGGTGCAGATCGTCTTTCAGAACCCCTACGGCTCGCTCAACCCGCGCCAGAAGATCGGCGACGTGCTGGGCGAACCCCTCCTGATCAACACGAACAAGAGTGCGGAGGAGCGGCGCGAGCTCGCCATGGCCATGCTGAAGAAGGTCGGGCTGAGCCACGAGCACTACAACCGCTACCCGCACATGTTTTCCGGCGGCCAGCGCCAGCGCATCGCGATCGCCCGCGCCCTCATGCTGAACCCCAGCCTGCTCGTTCTCGACGAGCCGGTCTCGGCGCTGGACCTGTCGGTTCAGGCCCAGGTGCTCAACCTGCTCGCCGACCTGCAGGACGAGTTCGAGCTGACCTATGTCTTCATCAGCCACGATCTTTCGGTCGTTCGCTACATCGCCGACGACGTGATGGTGATGTATTTCGGCGAGGCAGTGGAATATGGGTCGCGCGACCAGGTCTTCTCCGACCCGCAGCACGCCTACACGCAGACGCTCTTCGCCGCGACGCCGCGCGCCGATGTCGAAAGCATCCGTGCCCGGCTCGCCCGGCGTCGCGCTGCCGCGGCGTAGTTCTCGCGGGAACGATCGCTACGGGGCCGCACCTGGCGCGGCCCGGGGTCCGGAACGCCGGGCCCGCGAAACGCCCGGCTGAGTTCTCAGAGCCAGCCCGCGAGGAGGCCGACGCCGGCCAGCGCGATCGCGCTGCCGCCGATACGCGCGGCCAGGAGCGAGCCGCGTCCGGCCAGGCCAGTGGCAACTCCGATGACGATGCCGGCCACATGCAGCAGCGCGGTGGCGATCATGAAGCCTGCCGCGTAACCGAGGGCCGACGCGCCGAGTGGCATTTCAGCGCCGTGGGCATGGCCGTGGAAGATCGCGAACAGCCCGACGAGGCCCGCAGCCACGGCGACGGAGGGGTTCCAGCGCAGCGCCACGGCTGCCCCCAGCGCGATCACGGACGCGGCGATCCCGATCTCGACCATCGGAAGCTGCACCCCCTCGAAGCCCACTACGCCGCCAAAGGCCATCATCGCCACGAAGGCGGCCGGCACCAGCCACAGCGCGCGTCCGCCCATGAGTGCGGCGAAGGCGCCGACGGCGACCATGGCGAGGACGTGATCGATCCCTCCGACCGGATGCATGAACCCGTGCACCAGTCCGCCGGCCTCACCGGCTCCGGGGTGGGCATAGGCGCTTGCCGGCGCCAGCATCGATGCGACCACACCAAGCCGTGCCAGCGTCTTCGAGAGTGTCATTCGTGTTCCCCGCTTGTCGTCCGGTCTCGTTCCGGGATTTCGCAGGTGCGAAGATGGGCCGAAGCGCGCGCGGCCGTCAAGCGTCCAGCTCGCCCATGCGCACCTTCGTCACGACGATGCCCGCACGATAAGTTCGGGCTGGAACACGGTCTCGCCGGCAGGTGCGTCGGGGTTCGCGATCAGGGTACGCACCAGCTCTCCCGCATGGCGTCCGACGGCCTCGACGGGATAGTCCACGGTCGAGAGCGGCACGGCGAGCACGCGCGAAATCTGGGTGTTGTTGAAGCCGACGATCGCGAGGTCTTTCGGATAGGAGAGACCGCGATGCCGCAGCGCCTCGATCAGGCCCAGCGCCAGGGCATCATTGTGGGCAAAGACGGCGGTCGGCCGCGGTTCCGTACTGAGTATGACGTCCAGAGCCTGCTTGCCGGCAGCGAACGTTGCGTTGTCGGTGGAGATCCCTACGGGGCTTTCGACCATGCCGCGCTCCCGGCACACGCCGGAAAAGCCGGCCGCGCGCTTCGTGAAGGTGGCGGCCGTCGCCGGGCCCTGCACCTGGCAGACGACCCTGTGCCCCCTCTCGGCGAAATGCGCCGCAACCATGGCGCCGCCGGCGTGGTCGTCACAAAGGGCTGAAGGAAAAGCGGCGCCGGCGATGCTGCGGATGGCGAGTACCACGGGTACTTCACGCGCCGCTTCCTGCAGGAAAGGCGTGTCGGCCTCGCTTGATGCCAGCGACACGATGGCATCCACCCGCCGCGCCAGGAGCGTCTGGATGAGATGTTCGCTTGCCCCGGGTTCATCCAGCGTCTCCGCGATAAGCGGCGTCATCGGCCATTCCGAATGGCGGCCGAGATCCTTGAAGATCGTCCGAATGACGTTGATGAAGGTCTCGTTGCCGAGGTCCGGCACCAGAATCCCGACGGTCTGCGAACGTCCGCGTCGGAGCGTGGCTGCGGTGAGGTCGGGCCTGTAGCCGGCGGCACGCGCTTCCGCCCTGATGCGGTCGCGGGTTTCCGCGGCGACGAGATGCGCCTTGTCCTCGCTCAGCGCACGCGAGACGGTCGACCGGTCGACGCCCAGCTTGAGCGCCAGTTCCCGCATGCTCAGTCGTGCCATGCTTCGCCTGCCTCTTTCTCGTGCTGGACGCTCGGCCCCCGATTTTGTCACCCCAGATACATCACGGCCAGCCGCCCGCGAACACGCATTCCTGCGTAAACCCCGCCATCCACACCGGAGAGCGCCAGCTTCCGGGCAATACCGCTCGCGTGAAGCACCTCTGATGACTTCCGATCTCGGAAATGACGCCGTTTGCAATCGATTGACAAGCGAATTCTGGAGCGATAACCAGCATCCATAAAACCACCGTGAAAACCCGCGTGCCGGCGCACCGCAAGGTTGTGCTCAGCCTGGAGGCGCCAGCGGGTGCAGTGCGGCTGCGCGATCATCGGCGCTGAACGCTAGCCAGCGACGCGCGAGCACGGGGTGGCAAGGGAGGAGGCTGATATGAGTGCGATGACGGGAATTCTCACGGGCGCGGCTGGCGGCATTGGCCGGGCCACCGCCGAGCGTTTCGCGAGGGACGGCTGGTCGCTGGTCCTGGTAGATCGCACCGATGCGGTGAAGGACGTGGCCAGGGACATCGCCTCGAGCGGCGCGCGGGTGGTGGGCATTGCCGCGGACATCACCAACCCGAAGGAATATGCCGCCATCGACCGGGAGATCGACGCCATCGGCGCGCCCGTAAAGTTCCTCGGCCTGATCGCCGGGGTGCTTCAGGAGGTCGGCTCGATCGAGACCATGGAACCTGAAGAGTGGGACCGCGTGTTCAACATCAACACGCGCGCCAACTTCCTGCTGATCAAGCACTTCATTCCCGCGCTTCGCAAGGCAAACGGCGCTTCCATCGTCACCATCTCGAGCTGGTACGGCAAGAGCGGCCACGCCTACTTCGGCGCCTACTGTGCGTCCAAGGCGGCGGTGATCTCGCTGACCCACACTGCCGCCGCCGAACTGGCCGGCGACAAGATCCGCGTCAACTCGGTGGCGCCCGGCAACGTCGCCACCTCGATGCACTTCGACGCGCTTCGCGAGGAGGCTGAGAAGCGCAACATCACCTTCGAGGAGATGAAGAAGATCGAGTGGGACAAGATCCCGCTTGGCCGGGCTGCCGATCCCGCTGAATTGGCTTCGGCGGTAGCCTTCCTCGCAGGCCCCGACGGCGCCTATATCACCGGGGCCACGATCGACGTGAACGGCGGTTGTCTGTTCTCCTGATCCACGTCCGGGCGTTGCCGCGCCGTGGCGGCGCCTTCCGGGCGGCTGCGGAATCCCACAAAGAAGTCAACACTGGCCGGACAGAAACCTCCGGCAACACAAGAATGCAATCGATTGTCTGGAGGAATCCCCGATGACGAAGAGGGTTGATGTCGAGTTCCAATCTGAGGGCACGACGGTACGCGCCTGGCTCTATCTGGCCGAAGGCGCCAAGAAGGCGCCGACGGTCGTTCTGGCCGGTGGCTGGTGCTATGTGCGCGAGATCGTCATGCCGACCTACGCCAAGGCCTTCGCTGCGGCAGGCATCAACGCCATGATCTTCGATTACCGAAACCTCGGCGTCAGCGACGGCGACAACCGCCAGCATCTCGACCCCTGGATGCAGATTCGCGACTACCAGAATGCCCTGAGCTTCCTCGAGCGCCACGAGGCTGTCGATCCGGACCGCCTGGGTGTCTGGGGCATCTCCTATTCCGGCGGCCACGCACTGATCCTTGCGGCCATCGACCCGCGCGTGAAGTCGATCGTCAGCCAGATTCCGGTGGTGGACGGCTACGAGAACATGCGCCGTGCTCATGGCACGATGGAATTCCGGGCGCTTTGGGACCTGATCCTGCGCGACCGTGCGCTGCGCTACGAGAAGCCGGGCGAGCGCCTCTACCTGCCGCACGCCACCGAGAACTCGGCCGAGGAAGTGTCCGCATGGCCGTTCCCCGAGACGGTGCGCACCTTCATGGCGATCAAGGCATCCGAGGCTCCGCTCTATCAGAACAAGAGCACGGTCGAGTCCGTCGATCTGCTCATGAACTATGACGTCATCCCCTTCGTACGGCGCATCTACAATACGCCGACGCTGATGATCGTGGCCGAGGGCGACGACCTGACGCTGTGGGACCTCGAAATCGGCGCCTTCAACCAGATCCCGACCACGAAGAAGAAGCTGGAAGTGCTTCCGCACACCTCGCACATGACGCTCTATTCCGACCAGTCCAAGGTCGAGATTGCGGCGAAGATGGCGACGGAGTGGTTCGTCGAGACGCTGAAGCCCTGATTTCCGGCCGACACTCCGGCGCATCCATCAGGCCGTTGCGTATTGTGCGCGACGTCGATGTTGTGACGGCCCTGCCTTCGGTTACGATGGCCTGAAGACGCGCGACCGGTTTCGGTCGCGCAGGGGAGAGAGTGAAAACACGCATGAGCGACCTTTCCGGCAAATCGGCCCTCGTTACCGGCGCGTCCGGGGGGCTCGGCCTCCACTTCGCAAAGCTGCTGGCAAGGCAGGGTGCGACGGTGACGCTGGCGGCGCGGCGGGCGGAGGCGCTTGCTGCGGGGCGAGCCGAAATCATCGACGCCGGGGGCAAGGCCGAGGTTCTCGCTCTCGACGTCGCGAACGCAGACAGCGTCGCGTCGACCTTTGCCGGCCGTCCGCCATTCGACATCGTCGTGAACAACGCCGGCATCAGCGGCGCCGGGAAGGCCATCGACCTTTCCGAGCGCGACTGGGATACGGTCATGGACGTCAACCTCAAGGGCGCGTTCCTGGTGGCGCAGGCGGCGGCGCGCGCCATGCGGGACGCCGGCAAGGGCGGCTCCATCGTCAACATCGCCTCCATCGTCGGTCTGCGGGTGGCGGGCGACCTTTCGGCCTATGCGGCTTCCAAGGCGGGGCTGATCCAGCTCACCAAGGCGCTGGCGCTGGAGTGGGCGCGCTTCGACATCCGGGTCAACGTGCTCTGCCCCGGCTACATCGAGACCGACATCAACCGCGACTTCTTTGCGACGCCGGCCGGGCAGGCGATGATCAAGCGCATCCCGCAGCGCCGTCTCGGCCGCCCCGAGGACCTCGACGGGGCATTGCTGCTGATGGCCTCGGACGCTGGCCGCTACATGACCGGCTCGGTGATCGCGGTCGATGGCGGCCACCTGCTTTCCAGCCTGTGAGGCCCACCCGATGGACTTCCGCATCCCCGCCGCGATCGACGACTACCGCCGCCGCATCGCGGCCTTCGTCGAGGCGGAAATTCTCCCCGTCGAGGCCGATCGCGCGAATTGGGACGCTCACGGCAACATCGCGGCCGCACCTCTGGAGAGGTTGCGGCGCAAGGCCCGTGCCGAGGGCCTGTGGTGCCTTCAGCTGAAGAAGGAGACCGGCGGGCAGGGGCTCGGCAAGGTCGGCATGGCGGTCTGCTACGAGGCGATGAACCGTTCGATCTTCGGTCCCGTCGTGTTCAATTCCGCCGCACCGGACGACGGCAACATGATGGTCCTGGAAACGATGGCGACAGAGGCGCAGAAGGCCCGCTGGCTGGCGCCCATCGTTGATGGCCGCGTCCGCTCGTCCTTCGCCATGACCGAACCGCATCCCGGTGGCGGTTCCGACCCCTCCATGATCATGACCAGGGCGGAGAAGCGCGGCGATCGCTATGTCATCACCGGCCGCAAATGGTTCATCACCGGCGCGGAGGATGCCGCGCACTTCATCCTGATCGCCCGCACCTCGGATGATCCGCGCAAGGGGCTGACCGCCTTCCTCTTCCACCGCGACCAGCCGGGATGGCGCATCGTGCGCCGCATCGGCATCATGGGGCCGGAAGAGCACGGCGGCCATTGCGAACTCGAGTTTGATGGTCTCGAAGTGTCGGAAGACGACATCCTCGGCGGCGTCGGCGCGGGGCTGAAGGTCACGCAGGTGCGTCTCGGCCCGGCGCGGCTGACCCACTGCATGCGCTGGCTCGGCCTCTCGAAGCGCTGCGTCGAGATCGCCACCGCCTATGCCGCGACCCGCACCGGCTTCGGCAAGCGGCTGGCCGACCGGGAATCCATCCAGATGATGCTGGGCGACCTCGCCATGCGCATCGAGATCGGGCGCCTTCTGGTCATGAAGGCTGCCTGGGCGCTGGACCAGGGTAGCTTCGCGCGCAAGGAGGTATCGATGGCGAAGGTGCACGTCGCCAATCTCCTGCACGCGGCCGCCGACACGGCGATCCAGATCAACGGCGCGCGTGGCTATTCCACCGACACGGTACTGGAATGGATCTACCGCTACGCCCGCCAGGCCCGCCTGGTGGATGGCGCGGACGAGGTCCACAAGATGGTGCTGAACCGGTTCCTCGAGGAGGAGGGGCTGGGCTTCTGGACGTGGCCGACCATGACGGAGGGATGATGCGCATCGAGCCATATCTCGCGCCGCGCGCCGCCAATTTCCGGCCGTTGAGCCCCGCCGACCTGCTGGTTAGGGCGGTGGAATCGCATGGCGCCCGCACGGCGGTGATATGGCGCGACCGAAAGTGGACATATGCGCAGTTTGGCGCGCTGGCGGCCCGTTTCGTCCGTTGGCTCCAAACGAACGAGGTCGCGGCCGGCGAGGTGGTCTCCGTGATGTCGGTCAACCGGCCGGAGATGCTGGCCGCCCACTACGCGATCCCGGCCGTCGGGGCGGTTCTCAACACCATCAACACCCGCCTCGATCCCGAGACCGTCGCCTACGTCCTGGAGCATGCCGAAAGCCGCATCATCCTCGCCGATCCGACCTGCGCCGCGGTTGCAGGCGAGGCGGCGCGGCGCGCCGGGGTGCAACTGGTGGTCTTATCCGCCGATGCGGGGCCGGATGCGCTGGACCTTCTTGCGGAGGACGGGGAGGGCGGCGTCTTCGCGGTCACCGGCGTCGCCGACGAATGGCAGCCGCTTTGCGTCAACTACACCTCGGGCACGACCGGTCGGCCGAAGGGCGTCGTCTACCATCATCGCGGCGGCTACCTGAACGCGCTCGGCAACGTCACTGCGCTCGGCTTCACCCGCCACACGGTCTACTTGTGGACGCTGCCGATGTTCCACTGCAACGGCTGGTGCCACACCTGGGCGGTGACCGCGGCAGGCGGCACCCATGTCTGCCTGGAGCGCATCGATCCGGCCGCGATCTTCGCGGCGATCGAAGCCCACGGCGTCACCCACTTCGCCTGTGCCCCCGTGGTACTCTACATGCTGCTGAACCATCCGGGCCGCCCGCAGGATCTCGGCGGCCGGCGCGTTCTCGTAGGCACCGGTGGCGCGGCGCCCACCGCCACGCTGATCGAACAGCTCGAGGCCATCGGCATCGACATCGTCCATCTCTACGGGCTGACCGAATCCTACGGCCCGGCGACGCTCTGCACCCTGCCGGACGAGATGGCGGATGCCCAGCCAGCGGCGAAGGCGACATGGCTGGCGCGCCAGGGAGTGAGCCACGCTACCGCGAACACGGTCCGGGTGGTCGATCCGTCAGGCAACGATGTGCCGGCTGACGGCAGGGTGATGGGCGAGGTCCTGCTTTCCGGCAGCACGCTGATGGCAGGCTACTGGCGCGATCCGGAGGCCACCGAGAGGGCCTTCGCCGGCGGCTTGTTCCATACCGGCGACCTCGCCGTGCGCCACCCCGACGGCGCCATCGAGCTCAAGGACCGCGCCAAGGACATCATAATCTCCGGCGGCGAGAACATTTCCTCCCTCGAGGTGGAGGGCGTGCTGCATCGCCACCCCTCGGTAATGCTCGCCGCGGTGGTCGCGGCGCCGGACGACAAATGGGGCGAAGTGCCCTGCGCCTTCATCGAGCTGAAGCCGGGTGCGGCGGTTGGTGCGGAGGCGCTGCGCCAGTTCTGCCGCGAGCATCTCGCCGGCTTCAAGGTGCCTCGCCGCTTCGTCTTTGCCGAACTGCCGAAGACGGCCACCGGCAAGATCCAGAAATTCGCGCTCCGCCAGGAGGCGGCAAGGCAGCCATGAAAGACTTGGCCTGGACCGTGCGGCCGCGCCCTCCCTTCTCTCCGTTTCTGTGGGTAGAAGGTGCCTCGAGGGGCCCGATGTGCGGCGGCGCAGACGCTGAACGTTCAGACACTGCGACGCCGGAACCTTCAGCCTCTCGAACTGGCGCGCCCGTTCGATGACGCGCGCCGACTTCGAGTCCGCCGCCCTGGCCAGCTATCTCGCCGCCCGCTTCGGCCCAGGCGAACTGGCCTTGGAGCGCGTCGGCGGCGGGCAGTCCAACCCGACCTATTTCGTTGCCTTCGCCGGCCGGCGCATGGTGCTGCGCAAACAGCCGTCGGGCCCGATCTTGCGTGGCGCACATGCCGTCGACCGGGAATTCCGCGTGCTTTCCGCTCTGGCGGACACCAACGTGCCGGTGCCGCGGCCGATCCTGTTCGAGCCCGACCCGTCGACGCTGGGAACTCCCTTCTATTTGATGGAGCGGGTCGAGGGCCGCGTCTTCCATGACGCCGCCTTGCCCGGCCTGGACCCGGCCGAACGTCGTGCAATCTACCTCGCCATGGCAGAGACGCTGGCTGCCCTGCATTCCCTGCAGCCCGAGGCGATCGGCCTCGGCGACTACGGGCGGCCGGGCAACTATTTCGAGCGCCAGCTCGCCCGCTGGTCGAGGCAGTGGAAGGAGTCGCCGCAGGAGGGCATCCCCGACCTCGATCGCCTCGCCGATTGGCTGGCGTCGAACCTGCCGCCCGACGACGGCAGCGTCGCGATCGCCCATGGCGACTTCCGGCTCGGCAACCTGCTCTATCACCCGACCGAGCCGCGCGTGGTGGCGATCCTTGACTGGGAACTCTCCACGCTGGGCCATCCGCTGGCCGACCTCGGTTTCTGCTGCATGCCTTGGCGCACCACTCCCGATGAATATGGAGGCATCCTCGGCCTCGACTGGGCAGGGCTGGGGATTCCTGACGAGGCCACCTTCGTCCGGCGCTATTTCGGCAGGGCGATGCCGACGGCGCCGTTGCAGCCGTTCCACATCGCCTTCGCCCTGTTCCGCTTCGCCGTCATCTTCGTCGGTATCGCCGATCGAGCTGCGGCCGGCAGTGCCGCCGACGAGAACGCCGCCCGACTCGCCCCGCTGGCGGCCAGGTTCGCCGCCCGCGGCCTGGAGGCAGCCGGCATCGGCGACTGAGCCGAGGGATCGTCCCTGGTCGGTCCGACTGCCCCGGATCCGACGTTGAAAAGTGCGTCGCCGGCCGCATCCAGTGGACCTCGTTAGGCGTTTCCCGCGATCTCTTGTCGATTTGCTGCGGCGCACAACAGCTTTAATTTGACATCCCGTGGCCAACCGTCTTTGTTCCCGCCCGAGCTGGTATAACAGGTATGCCATTGTGCCGGGTGAACTGGTCCGCCGCCAGAAATTGTCAGACGAGGTCGCCCGCCATCTGGAGCGGATGATCAACGATGGCGATTTCGCCGCCGACAACCGTTTGCCCTCCGAACGCGAGCTGATGCGCCATTTCGGCGTGGGTCGCCCATCGGTGCGCGAGGCGCTGCTGCACCTCAGCAAGATGGGCCTGGTCGAGGTGCGTTCGGGCGAACGGGCGCGTGTGACGCGGCCGACCCCGCAATTCGTGATCGACGCGCTTGCCGGCCCGGCGCGCAACATGATTGCCGCGCCCGGCGGCGTGCAGGATTTCCAGAGCGCCCGCATCTTTTTCGAAGTCGGGCTGGCGCGCCATGCCGCCAAGCACGCGACAGAGGAGCAGCTGCAGCGCTTTGCGGAGGCGCTGGAGGTCAACCGCCAGTCGATCGGCGATCTCAAGCGCTTCGAGCGCACCGACGTGGATTTCCACTTCGTGCTGGCGGTGATGATGGGCAATCCGATCTTCACTGCCATCCACGCCGCGCTCGCCGAATGGCTCCTGGAGCAGCGCCGCACCACGCTTGCCGCGGGCGAGGACGTGAGGGCTTACGAGGCACACAAGTTGATCTACGAGGCGGTCGCCTCCCGTGATCCTGATCGCGCAGAGCAGGCGATGCGTGACCACCTCGAATACGTTTCCCGCCGCTACAACAACGTCGTGGAGGCGCGCACGTGAGCGGCTTCGTCATCATCGTCGATTTCCATCTCAACCCCGGTGCGCGGGATGCCTTCCGGCCGCTGATGGATGCGAATGCGCGCGCCTCGGTTCGCGAGGAGCCCGGCTGTCGTCGCTTCGACGTGGTTGAACCGGAAGGCGAGCCGGATCGCATCCTGCTCTACGAGATCTACGAGGATGAAGCCGCATTTGATGCGCACTGCCGCACGCCACACTTTCTCGCCTTCGATGCCGATAGCGCGTCGCTGGTGAAGCACAAAAAGGTCATTCGCGGGGCCCTGGTCTGCGAAGGATAGTAACGACGGGAATGGCCGCGCAGGGATGGAGCTAGGCGGCCAAGGGAGGAATGGAATGGCGGAAAACGCCCTTAGGCAGATGATCGGCAACGGCAAGCCGAAGCTGGGTCATCTCGTCGCCGAGTTCGCGACACCGGGGATCGGACACATCCTCAAGTCGGCGGGCTGCGACTTCGTGTTCTTCGACATGGAGCATTCGGGCTTCAGCACGGAGACGCTGAAGAGTGCCATCCGCTTCTTCGAGGCCGCAGAGCTGCCGGCCATGGTGCGCGTGCCTTCGCATGACACCCATTTCATCGCCCGCGCCATGGATATGGGCGTGGAAGGGCTGATCGTGCCCATGGTCGGCAACGTCGAACAGGTCCGCAAGATCGTCAGCGCCATGAAGTACCACCCTGCCGGGGCGCGCGGTGTGGCGCTGCAGATCGCTCACGACCGTTACCGGCCGGGTACGGTCGCCGAGAAGTTCGCTGCCGCCAACAACCGCACCGCCTTCATCGCGCTGATCGAGACCGCGGAGGGTGTCGAGAACATCGACGCGATCGCTACGACGGAGGGGGTCGACTGCCTCTGGGTCGGGCATTTCGACCTCTCTGTATCGCTGGGCATTCCGGGCGAGTTTGCCAACCCGGTCTTCACCGCCGCGATGGACAAGGTCGTCGCCGCCTCAAAGAGGCACGGCAAGTCTCTTGGCCGGCTGGTCGGCAGCGTCCAGCAGGGTATCGACGTCCACGCCGAAGGTTTTGACTTCATCTGCTACCAGGGCGACGTCTGGCTGCTGCACGAGGCGCTTGCCGACGCGGTCGGCAAGATCCGCGCGGGCGTCAAGTGAGGGGCGCGCGATGACCGGGACGAAATTCCGCGTTGCGCTGTCGGGCGACTTCCGCAAGCCGGACGGCTCGCCGACCTATCCTGACTTCGACCTCACTCCGTTGCTGAACACGCCGGGCGTGGAGATGGAATATCTGGAATCCCGCAATCCGCTGACGGCGGACCAGCTGGAGGATTTCGATGCGCTGATCCTTCTGATTCATCGCTTCGACGCAGGCAGCGTGCCCAAGAGCGGCCGCCTTTCCGTGGTCGCCCGCTTCGGCGTCGGCTACGACACGGTCGACGTGAAGGCCTGCACTGATGCCGGCATCGCCCTGGTCATCACGCCCGACGGCGTGCGTCGCCCGGTGGCAGTCTCGGTCATCACGCTGATGCTGGCGCTTACCGGCAGGCTCCTGACCAAGGATCGGCTGACCCGTCAGGGCCCCGAGGGCTTCAACAGACGCTCGGAGCACATGGGAGTGGGGCTCGTGGGCCGCACGCTCGGTTCGCTCGGGATCGGCAATATTGGTGCCGAGGTCTTCCGCATGGCGAAGCCCTTCGACATGAAGTTCATCGCGCACGATCCCTTCGCCGACAAGTCGGTGGCGGCGGAGCTCGGCATCGAGCTGGTCGGCCTCGAGGACCTGTTCCGTCGCGCTGACGTGTTGTCGATAAGCTGCCCCCTGACGCCGGACACTCACCACATCGTGAACGCGGAGCGGCTGGCACTGATGAAGCCGACCGCCTGGCTGATCAACACCGCGCGCGGCCCGATCGTCGACCAGAAAGCGCTGACGAAGGTGCTCCAGGAAGGCCGCATCGCCGGCGCCGGGCTCGATGTTCTGGAGCAGGAGCCGCCGGATGCGGACGATCCGATCCTAAAGCTGGACAACGTTATCCTGGCCCCGCACGCGCTGTGCTGGACCGACCAGTGCTTCGCCGGCAATGGCGCAGCCGACGTAAAGGCGGTGCTCGACGTGATGCAGGGCCGCGAGCCCCGCGGCGTGGTCAATCGTGAGGTGCTCAACTCCGAGGCGTGGAAGAAGCGGCTGCATGACTATGCCGCGCGGTTCGGATCGTAAGAGGGGGCGCCTGTCGTCGCCACAGGCGACGGCTAGGGAGGTAGGCTCGACCGCCGCGCCCGCGGACGAGTGACGGCAACGGGTCGAGAGCGGCGGGAGGGCCGCTCCGGCCCATGGGAGGAGTAAGGATATGAACGAACGCGAGAAGAGAGACTTCATGGCCGGCCTGGAGGCCGAAGTCGATGCCGTGCTTCGCGGCGAGCAGACACGCCGCCACTTCATCACGCGCTTTGGCCAGATGACCGGCATGCTGGCGATGTCGGGACCGCTGCTGGCCTCGGTGTCCGACTGGGCCATCGCTCAGCAGGCGGTGGAGTTGGCTGACCCGTCGACACCGCTCGGCAAGGCGCAGGCGGCTGCCCTGGCGGCCTCCACCGAGGGTCCTAAGGACGGCTCGGCTTACCGGGCGGTCGAGGCGGCGAAGCAGTTTTCAGGCGTCACCCTCAACATGACGTCGGAGGCCGGCCTGCAGGCGCTCGACCCACGCAACTTCTCGGGCCCGCTCTGGGATCAGCTCACCGGCATCAAGACCAATGTCGTGGAACTGTCCTGGCCGGATCTCTATTCGAAGGCCGTTGCCGAACACATCGCCGGCTCGGGGGCCTACGACGTCCTCGACATCGCGCCGATGTGGACGCCGTCTCTGGCAGACGGTGGCGTTATCCAGCCGCTCGACGACTACATCGCCAAGTACATGAACCCGGCGGATCTCGAGGACTATCACCCGCTCTACAAGGCCCTGCCGACCTACAAGGGCAAGATCTGGGGCTTCTTCGACGACGGCGACATGTTCGCCCTCTACTATCGCAAGGACATCTTCGAGGATCCGAAGCTGATGGAGGCCTACCAGGCTAAGTTCGGCAAGCCGCTGGCGCCGCCGAAGACCTGGGAGGAGTATGCGCAGGTCGCGCAGTTCATCACCGACCAGCTTGCGCCGAACGTCTATGGCGCCGGCCATTTCCGCAAGGCTGGCAGCCCCGGCAACCAGTTCGACTTCTTGCAGCAGTTCCGTGCCAACGGTGGCGTGCTGTTCGACGAGAACATGAAGTCGCAGATCGCCTCGGAAGCGGGTATCAAGACGCTGCAGAACATGATCGCCGCTAACAACGCATCGATCCCGGGCAACAACGAGCTCGACGCGGTCTCGCTGTGGGCCGCCTTCCTCACCGGTAAGGTGGCGATGATCTATTCGTGGCCGCCATCGGGCCGCATGAGCGCCGGCTATTCGCAGACGGCCGCGGCGATCAACTTCATCCCGCAGTCGCAGATCGCCGGCAAGGTCGGGTATGCCGTGGTGCCGGGCAATCCAGAACACGCCACCGGCTTCAGCAAGGCGCTGGCGGCCGACTCGCCGAACCCGGATGCGGCCTACCTGCTGATGCAGTGGATGACCTCGCCGCCGGTCTCGCTGGCCCGCGTCATGCTTCCCTACGCGCTGCGTGATCCGTACCGGTTGTCCCACTTCAAGTCGGATCTCTATGCCGAACTCTGGCCCGACGCGAAGGCGTATCTGATCAACCTCAACAACTCGGCCAATGTCGGCCTGCTCGACCCGATCATCCCCGGTGCGCAGGACTACTTCCTGTCGCTCGACCGGATGGCGACCTCGGTGTGGGCCGGCACGGATCCGAAGACGGCGCTCGAGACGGCTGCTGCCGAGATCGACGCCACGACGGAGCGTCTCGGTGTCGACTCGCAGAAGGCCTACTACGCCGAGTTCCTGAAATTGCCTGGCGCGACCGCGGACAACACGGTCGAGAAGCTTGGCATGGCGGTTAAGCTCGACTGACGTTCGAGCTGCCGGCCGGCGCCGTAGGGGGAAGAGGCGTCGGCCGGTTCTGCTTGGGTAAGGACGGGGTTCTGTCCGAATTCCGCCAAGCCGGACATTGGCCCTTTCCCCTCCCCACGACGGGGAGGGGGCCTCTTTTGCCCGAACCCTGCGATTTCCCGCCCGGTCGAGCACGTCGAGCTACCTCCTCGAGGGAGGGGCGTCGCACTCGACCATCGAACAAACGCCCGCGGCCGCGAGGCAGGGCAACACGGAACTGGAACGCGATCGCCGATGCAAAAGGCAGGCACGATCATCCACATGGCAGCCGCGGGCGCACCGCACCGGCTGTCACGCTTTGCCGACTGGGCCGACCGCAATTTCAGATGGCTGCTGGTTGCCCCGGCAGTGCTGCTGATCCTCGCCCTGTCGGTTTACCCGCTGCTCTTCTCGCTGGTCGTCTCGTTCATCAACTACGACTTCCAGGTGCCCGGCCACGCCTTCGTCGGCCTCAAGAACTTCAGCATGGTCGTTTTCGACCCCGTGGCCCGCTGGTCGCTGCTGCTGACGGCCATCCTGTCGGGCGTGAGCGTGGCGATCGAGTTCGTGCTCGGCCTGGCGGTCGCCTTGATAATGGTGCGCAGCTTTCCCGGCCGCGGCCTCATCATGTCGATCCTGATCGTGCCGCTGTTCATCAGCCCGGTCATCGTCGGGCAGGCATGGACCCTGCTCCTGCAGCGACCCTTCGGCCCGACGAACTACATTCTTGGCGCTTTGCTCGGGCGCGAGGTGACCATCGGCTGGCTCACCGAGAGCCCCTGGCTCTACATCTCGCTCATCGTCGCCGACGTCTGGCAGTGGACGCCCTTCATGTTCGTCATCCTGCTGGCGGGGCTGACCTCGATCCCACCAAACCTCTACGAGGCGGCAGAACTCGACGGCGTCAATGCCTGGCAGGCTTTCTGGGCGATCACGGTCCCCCATCTGGCGCCGATGATGCTGCTTGCGCTCACCTTCCGGCTTCTCGACGCCATTCGCATGTTCGACACCATCTTCATCATGACCGGCGGCGGACCGGGCACGAGCACCTATACGGCGTCGTTCTACCTCTACACCGTCGGCTTCACGCAGTTCCACCTGTCGCAGGCCACGGCCGGAAGCTGGCTGTTCCTAATCTTCACGGCGCTGGTGGTCACACTGCTTGTGCGCCGCCTCCTCAAGCCGGAGACGACCTGATGGCCGCCGTCCGTCCCGCCCGCCGTCCGCGCCGCAGCGCGGTTCCGCTGCTGCGCTTCCTGCTGCTGGGCTTCTTCCTGCTCTTCGTCCTCTGGCCGCTCTACTGGATGTTCAACACATCCGTGAAGCCCAGCGACGACTATCTCGCCATGCCTCCGGTCTGGTTCCCGGACGCGCCGACCCTGGTCCACTACTGGGCGGCGATGTTCACCTATCGGGGGCTGGAAGGCCTGATCAACAGCCTGATCGTCTCGCTCTCCGCTACGGCCCTGTCGGCGCTGCTCGGCACGCTGATGGCCTACAGCCTGGCGCGCTACAACACCGGCGGGCAGCACCTGTCCTTCTGGGTGCTGTCGCAGCGCTTCCTGCCGCCGATCGGCATCATCCTGCCGGTCTTCCTCATCTACCGGCAGATAGGCCTCTATGACACTCATATCGGCCTCATCATCGCCTACACCGTCTTCACCCTGCCGGTCTCGGTGTGGATGATGTTCGCCTATTTCCGGGGCATGCCGCGCTCGATGGAGGAGGCCGCCCTCGTGGACGGCTGCACGCGCTGGGAAGCCTTCTGGCGGGTAGCTGTCCCTCTTGCCGCACCCGGTATCGTGGCGGCGGCGGTCTTCGCCTTCATCGCCTGCTGGACGGAATTCTTCTTCGCCCTGCTCCTGACCAGCCGCACTGCCTTCACCCTGCCGACGGTCTTCCGTGCCTTCGTCGGCTTCCAGGGCGCGCAGTATGGCGAGGCTGCGGCGCTGGCGATTGTCTCTCTGGTGCCGTCCATCGCGCTCGGCATTCTCGCCCAAAAGCATCTCGTGCGCGGGCTCACGCTCGGCGCCGTTCGTGGATAGGAAGTCTTTCTGATGGCCAAGGTCAGGATCAGCGGCCTGCACAAGCGCTATGGCGGTTTCCACGCCGTGCGCGGTATCGACCTCGACATACCAGATGGCGAGTTCACGGTCCTCGTCGGACCCTCCGGCTGCGGCAAGAGTACGCTGCTGCGCACCATCGCGGGGCTGGAGGAGATCTCCGAGGGCACCATCGAGATCGGCGACGAGGTGGTGAACGATTTCCGCCCGCGCGATCGCGACGTGGCGATGGTGTTCCAGGACTACGCGCTCTATCCGCACATGAACGTGGCGCGGAACATCGGTTTCGGCCTGAAGGCGCGCAAGATGCCGCAACCCGAGATCGATGCCCGGGTGAATGCCGCAGCGCAAATGCTGGGCATCACCAAGCTCCTCGACCGGTTGCCGCGCCAGCTCTCGGGCGGCCAGCGCCAGCGCGTCGCCATCGGCCGCGCCATCGTGCGCAACCCGCGCATCTTCCTGTTCGACGAGCCGCTCTCCAACCTCGACGCGCAGCTTCGCGACGAGATGCGCGGCGAGATCAAGCGACTCCACCAGGAGATCGCCACGACCATGATCTACGTCACCCACGACCAGATCGAAGCCATGACGCTGGCGGACCGGATCGTGCTGATGCGCGACGGCGTCATCGAGCAGCAGGGCGCGCCGCTCGAACTGTTCGAGCGGCCGGTCTCCACGTTCGTCGCTGGCTTCCTCGGATCCCCGCGCATGAGCTTCGTACCCGGCACGCTGGTGCTGGACGGCGGCCGCGCCGCGGTGCGGCTCGGCGACACGGTGCTGCCGGTGCCGCCCGGCCGCGAAACGCGCGGTGCCTCGGACGGCAAGCAGGTGTTGCTGGGCCTGCGTCCAGAGCATCTGTCGCGTGCGATGCAGGAAGCCGTCCCGCCCGGCCACTTCCGGTACCAGGCCACCATCGACCTGCTGCAGCCCACCGGCTCGCGCAGCTACGCCACCTTCCAGCTCGGCGGTGAACCCGTCGTGGCCGAGCTCCATGCCCATGACGTCAGCCGCCCCGGCGAGCGCATCGACCTGGACATCAACATGACACGCGCTTCCATCTTCGACCGCGAGACGCAGCGCGCACTTTGAAGGACGCCACCATGATCTCCCGCGCTGTCGCCCTCTGCGGCACCGAACAGGTCGATCCGTCGCTGCGCCGCCTTGAGGCGGGCACGATGACTGCCGACTTCGACAACGGCGCGGTGCGCTACATCCGCATCGGCGGCATCGAGGTGCTGCGCGGCATTTCCTTCCTGCTGCGCGACGAGAACTGGGGGACGCTCGCCGCCGAACTGTCGGACCTGCGCATCGAGGAGCGGGACGACGCCTTCACCGTGACCTATCGGGCACGCTGCGCCGACGCCAGGCGCGAGCTCGTCTACGATGCGCGCATCGAAGGCAGGGCCGACGGCTCGCTTTCCTTCGAGGCCGTCGCCGAACCGAAGACCGATGTGTTGACCAACCGCACGGGCTTCATCGTCCTGCATCCCGTTGACGGCGTGGCCGGCCGCCCGGCGCGTATCCTTCACGTCGACGGCCGCGAGGAGCGCGCCACCTTCCCCGAAGTGATCGACCCGCGCTGCCCGTTCCGCGACGTGCGGGCGCTCTCCCATGAGGTCGTTCCGGGCACCTGGGCCGTCTGCACCATGGAGGGCGACGCCTACGAGACCGAGGACCAGCGCAACTGGTCGGACGCTTCCTACAAGACCTACATCCGCCCGCTGTCGAAGCCGTGGCCCTACACGCTGTCGAAGGGCGAGAAGATCGTGCAGTCGGTGAGGCTGCACATCGAGGGACCGTTGCCGGCGGCAGCCGGCGGCGGCTCTGACGGGCCGGTCTCGATCCGCATCGGCGACGCGGTGGGCAGGTTGCCGGCAATCGGCCTGGGCGTGCCGCCGGAGGAGACCGCGCACGCGCTCGCCAACCCCGACCTGATGAAGAAGCTCGCCCCGAAGTCCCTCATTTGCCAGATCGACCTGCGCAAGGGGCATGGCCGCGCGGAGATGGAACGCTATCGCGACCTCGCCGCGTTGACCGGCGCGGCGGTGACGCTCGAGATCATCACCCTCGGCACGATGGATCCGGCCGGCGAGCTGGCGCCGGTGGCCAAGGCGGCGGCCGAGGCCGGCCTGGAACCGGCCGCGGTGACGGCCTTCCCGCAGCAGGAGCTCGTCTCCTACCAGCCGGACCAGCCGTGGCCCGAAATGCCCACCTTCGAGCAGACCTACGCAGCCGCTCGCGCAGCTTTTCCGAACGCGCGGATCGGTGGCGGCATGGCCGTCTATTTCACCGAGCTGAACCGCAAGCGGCCGCCCGCAGGCCCGCTCGACTTCGTCACCCACACGACCTGCCCGAACGTCCACGCGGCCGACGACGTCTCGGTGATGGAGACCAACGAATCGCTGCCCTACATCATCCTCTCGACGCGCGCCTTCATGGGCGAGGGGATGGAGTACCGCATCGGGCCGAGCGCGCTCGGCTGCCGCGAGAACCCCTACGGCACGTCGACGACACCCAATTCGGACAATCGCCGCACCTGCCTGAGCGTGCTCGATCCGCGTCAGCGCGGCCTGTTCAACGCCGCATGGACGCTTGCCTATGTCTCCGCCTGCGCACGCGGCGGGGTCGCTGCGGTTGCGATGGGCGCGCCGAGCGGTCCCTTTGGCCACTTCTACCGCCGAGCCGACTTCGAACAGCCCGGGTTCGATGAACAGGAGGGAACGCCGGTGTTCCCGTCCTTCCACGTGATGGCGGGCCTCGCCGCCGCATCCGGTGCCGACCTGCTCGACGTGCAGCCCTCCCGCAAGGGCGCGGTTGAGGTACTTGCCGTACGCAAGGGCGCGGGCACCGAACTGTGGATCGCCAACCGGACCGCGGCTCCGGTCGAACTCGATCTTGCGGGCTCCGGCATGGAGAAGGCGCGCGTTGCGGTGCTCGACGCGGCCGCGCTCGAAAAGGCTGCAACGGATCCCGACCATCTCGACCGTGGGCAGGCGCTGCCCGCCGGCGGCCGGCTACGGCTCGACGCCTACGCCGTGGTGCGGGCCGTATCCGAATAGAGTTCGGCCGGCGAAGGGAGCTGGTCCTCGAGGCTGCGCAGCCTTTCGGTGATCGTGTCGATCTCCTTCAGCCGTTCGAAGCCCCGCACGAGATTGCGCTCGGCTTCGGCGAGCCTCTGGGCGTGCTTCGAATCAGCCCCGAAGTTGGGTCCTTCGCTGCCGGCGAGGAAAGCGGCGGTGTTCTGCGCTGATTCGATGCGCGCCATGAGACCGGTGGTCTCGCGCGCGTAATCCTCCTGAACTGCCTTGAGCTCCGCCCGGATGCGTTCGATCCGTGCCAGGTCATTGTCGACGTCGCGCGACTGCGAACGGATGCGGAAGGGTGATCTCACGTACGTCCCGCCATGCTTTGCCGGAGCGGCGGAGTCTTCATACCGCCGGCTCGCCCGCCGCGCCAGAGGCGGTACGCGGTATCGCGCGCCCCGCGTGGGGAGGCAGAATCGGTTAGACTGGGATCGACTGGAGAATGGTGCCGCTTGTCAGACTCGAACTGACGACCCCATCATTACGAATGATGTGCTCTACCAACTGAGCTAAAGCGGCCGGCCAGGCGGTGCAGCCGCCGTGGATGGAGGGGCTGATAGCCGCATTGGCTGACGAATTCAAGTCGCACTGCGCGATTTGATACGCAGGTCCGCGGTCGGGGCGGTGGACAGGCGCGGGGACGCTGAGACCGGCCCGATCTGTCGCGGTGCCTGCGCGTGCCGGCCGTTTGCCTGCGTTGCGGATGGTTCGCATCCCGGGAGAATGCGACGTTGATTGATGCTTGCGCTGACGCTAACGATCAGTTGATCGGAGCTGGTTCAAGGGGAAACTGATTGGACGCCATCGAGAGCGCGATCCGCAACGCCTTTGAACGCGGCGATGCGCGCGACAAGAATTTCCGCGAGCAGGTCTATCGCAAGGCCTTCGCCGCGCTCGACCGTGCGCTGCAGGCCAACCCGGAACTGACCGTCGAGGCTGCCATCAACCGCCGGAAGGTGCTGCAGCAGAAGATCAACGAGATCGAGGCGGAATTCCAGCCGGCTGCCGCGCCGGAGCCCGCGCCGATGCCGGAGCCGCCGCATCTTTCGGAGCGTGATCCGCTGGCCGGTGCCATTCCCGTCCGGCTGGAGCCGGGGCCGGCGCCGGAGATCGAGTGGCCCGCCGAACCCGACCTGGGGTCCGTCGAGCCCGTGCTGCCCGACTTGGGAGGGCTCGACGTGCGCGCCGAGCGGCGCGCCTCGGAAGCCGCCGCCACGTCCTCGCTGGGGGCGGTCGAAGCTGACCCGGACCCGAGGCGCGCGCGCGGCCGGCGGCCCTATGTCTATTTCTTCGTTGCGGCTACCCTGGCGGCGGTGATCGGCATCGGCCTGCTCTTCGCGTGGCAGACCGGCCTGTTCCTGTCGCGCGAGCAGCGCGACACCTCGGTTCCCAACCCGCCGTCGGCCGACGTGGAGGAGTATGAGCCCGACGCGGCCGAGCCGCCGACGCTCTCCAGCAAGCCCGAGCCGGAACGGGACTGGATCACGGTGTTTTCGCCGGACGACGCCACCGCCGTCAGCGCGCCGGCCGACACCTCGGCCGAGGCCATGGAGGACGAGAGCGGCGCCTTCCTGCGCATCCGTTCCGGTTCGTCCGGAGCGGCGGTGCTGTTCGACGTGGGGCAGGGTATCCTGGATCGCCTTGCCGGACGAAAGGTGACCTTCAACGTGATCGCGCGCACCGCGGAAGGCGGCAACACAGAAATGGCCGTCGACTGCAATTTCGGGGAACTCGGCGATTGCGGGCGGCGACGCTATGCGCTGGGTTACGACCCGGCCGACTATCTGTTCGAGCTGACCCTGCCGGACAGGCAGCCGGGTGCGGGCGGCACCATCGCCATCAATTCCGATTTCACCGGCGGCGGCAAGGCGGTCGACATCTACGGGATCAAGGTCGCCACCTCGCCCTGACCTCGGCCGCCCACATGGGCCTCGGTGTCGAGCAGCGCGACGAGCGTCTCGAGCCGGTCGGCCTCCGCCGTCGGCTTGTCCCACCGCAGCCGCGAAATGCGTGGAAAACGCATGGCGATCCCGGAGCGGTGGCGCGGCGAGCGGTTCAGCCCCTCGAACGCCACTTCCAGAACCAGGCCGTGGCGCAAGTCGGCGCGCACCGAGCGGACGGGCCCGAACCGCTCCACCGTGTTGTCGCGGACGAACTTGTCGATCTGCCGCAGTTCCTCGTCGGTGAAGCCGAAATAAGCCTTGCCGACCGGCACCAGTTCCGGTGCGTCCTCTGGCCCGGACCAGACTCCGAACGTGTAGTCGGAATAGAAGCTCGAACGCTTGCCGTGGCCGCGCTGGGCGTACATCAGCACCGCGTCAATCGTGTAGGGATCGCGCTTCCACTTGAACCACGGCCCCTTCGGCCGGCCGGGCACATAGGGCGCGTCATGGCGCTTGAGCATCACGCCCTCGATCACCGGGTGCGGCGGCGCCCTGCGCAGCGCGTCGAGCGCGTCCCAGCCGGCGAAGGGGACGATGGGTGACAGGTCGAACCGAGATGGATCGAGCCTGGCCACGAAGGCCTCCAGCCGCGCGCGGCGCTGGTCGAGCGGTAGCGGCCGGGTGTCTTCGTCGCCATCCTGCAGCAGGTCGTAGCAACGCACGAAGACGGGGAACTTCTCGCGCATCTTGGCCGACACGCTCTTGCGGTTCAGCCGTTGCTGAAGGTCGCTGAAGCTGCCGACCCATTGCGGCGGCCGACCCACCAGCAGCTCGCCGTCGAGCGCCCCGGAAAAATCCATTGCGTCGACGAGGTCCGGGAAGGCGCCGGAAATATCGTCGCCGGTCCGGGAATAGAGCCGGCGCAGACCGGCTTCAGCAACGGCCTGCACCCGGATTCCATCCCACTTCCATTCGGCCGAATAGTCTGCCGGCTCGATCCGCGCGAGATCGCCGTCCTCAACGGGATGGGAGAGCATCACCGGGCGGAACAGCGCACTGGCGCCGTGTTCCGGCTTTTCGCCCCGCCCCTCGAGCCAGGCGAACAGCGGAAGATAGGGCAGTTCCAGTCCATGCCAGAGCTCCTCGATCTCCACCACGTCGACCTTGCCGAACTCCGCCAGCGCCTGTTTGGCGAGGCGCGCCGAGACGCCGATGCGCAGGCCGCCCGTCACCAGCTTGAGGATGGCGTAGCGGCCGGGGATGCCGGCCGCATCGAGCAGCCGCGCCAGCACCTTTGGTCCTTCCGTGCGGCCGGCGGCGTTCAGCGCTTCGACGACCTCCGAAAGCGACGGTTCCCGGTTCGGCGTAGAGCCGGGTGCCGGCTCCGGCCAGACGAGCGACACCGTTTCGGCGAGGTCGCCGACGTAGTCGTAGGAATAACCGAACAGGATCGGGTCGACCCGCTCCATCACCAACGCCCGCAGCATGGCCGGCTTCACAGCGGCGATGTCCAGGTCGCCGGTGATCGCGGCCAGCGCCAGCCCGCGGTCGGGATCGGGCGTGGCGGCGAAATAGTCGACGAGCAGCCTGATCTTGCCGTTGCGCGACGGCGTCAGCACCAGCCGGTCGAGGAGTTCCGCGAAGGCCTTCATTCGCCGCACCGACGTCGATGCTGTTGATCTCCCCCCTTGTGGGAGACCCGAAGGGCGGCCCGGGACCCGTGGCTCGGGCCAGGCATTCCGGCAGGCCAGAGGGGGGTATCGAAGGGCAATCCGCTCTCCCAGATCACGCGCTCAATCCCCCTCGTCCTCGTATCCGACAAGATGCAGCGGCCGCGCCGCGATGCCCGCCAGTTCGCACCAGCGCACCAGCGCCTCCTCACGGCCGTGTGTGACCCATACTTCCGAGGCGCCCGTCTCGAGGATCGTCTCCGTCAGTTCGTCCCAATCGGAATGGTCCGAGATGATCAGCGGCAGTTCGACGCCGCGCTGCTTCGCCCGCTGACGGATGCGCATCCAGCCCGACGCAAAGCAGGCGACCGGGTCGGGGAACCGCCGCG